>Ga0209628_10000118_pt1 | contig 42286 bp, 28 predicted proteins | sample TergutCu122P4_FD_187285 | JGI IMG/M metagenome (GOLD analysis project Ga0209628, IMG submission 187285) | Cubitermes ugandensis P4 segment gut microbial communities from Kakamega Forest, Kenya - Cu122 P4 (SPAdes) (version 2) | ecosystem: Host-associated > Arthropoda: Insects > Digestive system... | reverse complement strand
CTGGCCCGACTTTGTATTTGGCAAAGACTACAAACTACCCTCATTGAGCGAAGTAGAACAATTTGTTACCCAAAATCAACATCTTCCCAATGTGCCTTCGGCCGCCGAAGTAGAAGCCAACGGAGTAAATGTAGGCGAAATGAACGCTAAACTGTTGCAAAAAGTAGAAGAACTTACGCTCTATATCATAGATTTGCAGAAACAGATTAATGAACTGAAAAACAGGTAAGCCATGAAGATAGTTACAAGTTATGAGTTAAGAGTTAAGAGTTGCGGTCGTGATTTAACTACCCCGTCTGCCTGCGGCAGACACCCCTTCAAAAAATTGAAGGGGAATGTTTTCCTGTTACTTTCTGCTTTCTACTTTCTGCTAACTGGGGTATTTGCGCAAACCGATTTTTTTTATGGTATGAATGGTGAAAAAGCGTATCTAAAAATAAAAAAAGATATGGCTCTTTTAAAATGCCAACCGGAAACAAAAACCGAAACATTGTTGGCGCAATCTTTTTTTACTTCTGCGTTTCATGTTCAAGAAAATTTATTTATTGCCAATTTAGATACGTTAAGAATGAATCTTCAACAGGCAAAGAAAACTCCAAACATTGAAGATGTTACTTACGCATTGGAATCTAAAGATGGCACTATCCTATTTCCAACTTATGATATAGTGGTTCAAATGAAAGAGGGCAGAAAAATAGAAGAGATGCTTGATAAAACCGGTTTCTCTCCCAAAATTAATACAATTATACTGATTAACAAATATTTGAATGCTTATGTGGTAAATTTAAAGGTTGCTTTAGGAGATATTTTACAGATAAGCAGAAATTTGTATGAAACAGGCGAGTGTAATGCGGCATCGCCTTCTTTTATTGCAAAAATGAGATTAAATGATGCACTTCATCCTGAAAGCAATCCACTCTATCCCATGCAATGGGGGTTACACAATACCGGTCAAATAGTAAAAGGTGTAGAAGGAGTTCCGGGAACAGATATCAATGTGGAACCGGCCTGGCAAATTACGAAAGGAGATCCGAATATTAAAGTGGCGGTTTTAGATGTAGGCATAAAATTGAATCACCCGGATTTGGAGGCTAATTTACTTCAGGGCTATGACGCCACAACGGGAGCTCTGGGTGGCGCAAACGGCAGTTGCTTGGAATATGATCATCATGGTACCTGTTGCGCAGGAGTTATCGGTGCTGCAGATAACAACGAAGACATTGTCGGGGTTGCGCCAAACTGCAAAATAATACCGATTCGAATTGGTTACTCTAATAATAACAGCAAAGGCATACCTCCTGAACCTGATGTTTTGATAACGAATGATGTATGGGCAGCAGATGGGGTTAGAAAAGCATGGAAAACATTCGGCGCTGATGTAATCAGTTGTTCCTGGGGTAGCATAGACCCTAGTTTTCCCCAAACATACGCTGCCATTGATTCAGCTATCAGAGAGGGAAGAGGAGGAAAAGGGTGCGTGGTGGTGGCGTCAGCCGGAAATGCCGACCCGGATTACGGTGTCTCCTATCCGGCAAAATTACCGGGGGTGATAGCCGTTGGAAATATCCAAAATAACGGAGGGCGATATATTACCTCTTCTTTTCATGACAATGCTTTGAATGTAGTAGCGCCGGGAACTAATATATGTACTACAACTAATGATAGTTGTGCATATGCTACGGGCACCTCTTTTGCTTGCCCGCATGTATCCGGCATAGCGGCACTCGTTTTATCAGCCAACCCCTGCTTAACCCAGAAGGAAGTTAAAATGGCTATAGAATTAAGTTGCATGAAAGAAACTTACGGGTTCATTAACGATAATTTCTATGATGAATGCTATATTTACTCCTACTTTCCGTTACATGAAAACGGCAGTTGGAATAATGAAATGGGACACGGGCTGGTGGATGCCTATAAAGCCGTGATGTATGCACTTGCTCAACCGCAAACATTTTATAATGTTTCAGGAATAGAAACCGGGGAGGTATCTGAGGAACTTTATTTGAACATTAGTAATGATTGGGGTTTGACAAAACCAAATTGGGCGCCGGGACCAGTGTCTTCCGGGTATTACAAAGCAAAAAGGCACGAGATAAGAGCGACCATACCTTATAACTATACGGTATATCCTGTAATTGAGGGAGTTGCCAATGGGCTTTCTAATGAAACTCAATACAACAACGGAAGGTATTTTATGGATAAACAAAGTGTTTCTCAAACAGAAGCAACAGTAAGAACTTATGTTTATGAAATTATACAAACCTTAGGGGGTGTGAAGTACGACTGGATTCCGGTTTCTCCGGATAAGGTGAGGTTTAATGTTTTCGTAACCTGCGATAATTTGCAATATAAACTATTCTTACAAAATGAGTCGGAAAACGCTGCTATAACCTATAATGCCATTACCGGTATTGAGGCGGGAAAAAATGTAAATCCTGATGAGCCAACCGGAGACTATGTTATTTTAACAGGTGCCAACGTGGATTTACATGCCGGCGAAAGCGTTGTGCTTTCCGATGGCTTTACGGCTAATTTCGGTTCTCACTTCAGAGCATTCATAGAGCCCTACTTCAACTGTGTTTTTGCAGCAGAGGTAGCGGAAAAAGGAAATAATGAACCAATATCTGTAATTACCCGTTATAGCGTAGAAAAAACAGAGTTTCCTGATTTGAAAGAAAAGGTAGAGGAGAACGGATTGTATTTAAAATTATATCCTAATCCATCTACGGGTAATGTAACCATTGAGTACAATCTTAGCCATTCCGAATCAGTAGAGATTACAATAACGGATAATTTCGGAAAACCTGTCTATAAACTAAAAAACAGAACCCCGCACGATGCGGGTGTGTATAAAATTTTACTTACCGGCGTAGAACTCCCCGCAGGAATATATTACTGTACTTTGAGAACTGAAAAAACTCAAATAACGGAAAAATTGATGCTGGTAGGTTTCTGAAAAATCAAAACTATATTACTTACAGTCACATAGTTACAAAATAAATGTTGTAAAGATGGGTATCATAATACGGATACTCATTTTCATCGTATCAAAAACAAATTTGTTTTTTATTATATTTGCCGATTAATTTTTAATATATCCATGACCGGTACCTGCCGAAATCTGCTTTTTTTTATACTCTTTCTAAATATGTGGAGTTTAGTTTGTTACGGACAGGCGCCAGGGATAATAGAGGATGAAAATCCTAAAACAGCCTTGAGTTTTTTTTCCCCGCAAACTTATGAAATAGGCGGAATTACTTACACGGGTGTGCTCAATTTTGATATGCGGCTACTGCTGTTCAGGGTAGGAGATATCATTGAAATCCCCGGAGATAAAATATCCAACTCTATAAAAAATATTTGGAAATCAGGATTGTATGAAGATATTGAAATTACACTTACGAGAGTAGTGGATAATATGGCTTTTATTAATGTTCATGTAACCGAACGCAGTCGCCTAGTTGCCTTTGGTTTTAGAGGAATCCCCAAAAACCAGGAAACCGACTTGCGAGATAAAATAAAATTAGCACAGGGAAATATTGTAAATGAAAATATGATTCAAACCTGTGTCAATGTAATTAAAAAATTCTATATAGACAAAGGTTTCTACCATTGTGACGTAAAATCTGATATTAAGCCGGATGATAAAGTTAAGAACGGAGTAAATATTATCTTTACTATTGACCGGGGGAAAAAAGTAAAAATTGACCGAATTTTTATTACGGGAGTAAGCATGCCGCAGGGAAAACTCCTGAAAGCCATGAAAGGAACGAAGGAAAGAACACGATTTGAACCTATGTCTAAGGCTGATACCGTGTTCAAGTTTATGGTCCGAAATATGGATTATTATAAATCTAAAGATTTAATAGAACATTTAGACGACTATTTCTCAGACAGAGTAAAATTTAGAATTATGAAATCTTCTAAATTTACTCATGAAGCTTATGAAGATGATAAAGTAAATATGATTAATAAATTAAATGATTATGGGTACAGAGACGCCTATATTGACTTTGATACCGTAGTTTTTGAAAACAATTTTGCCTACATTTTAATAAATATTCGCGAAGGAAATCGGTATTATTTTAGAAATATCGATTTTGTGGGAAATACTAAATATCCGACACAAGTTTTAAAAGAAATTGTAAATATTGAAAAGGGAGATGTTTATAACCAATCATTATTAACAAGTAGATTATTTCAGGAAAAAAGCGGCAACGATTTAGCTTCCTTGTATATGAACGACGGATATCTGTTTTTTAATGCGATTCCCGTAGAAGTAAAAATTGATGGAGACTCTATTGATTTAGAAATTCGTATTAGAGAGGGAAAACAAGCCAAATATAATAAAATAACGGTGTCCGGCAACAATAAAACGGATGATAGAGTGATTTTACGCGAAGTAACTACCATTCCCGGACAAATGTTTAACAGAGCTGATTTGATACGCTCCCAACAGATGCTTCTTTCAATGGGATATTTCAACCAGGAATCTATTAATGTGGTACCTAAGCCTAATGAAGCAGAAGGTACTGTTGATTTGGAATATGTTGTAGAAGAAGCCTCTTCCGACCAGTTAGAACTTTCACTGGGTTATGGGGCTACCGGACTTTCATTAACTGCCGGCATAACATTCAATAATTTTTCTTTTAATAAATTTTTCAAAAAAAACGCATGGACACCCATTCCTGCCGGCGATGGACAAAAATTAGCATTTCGGGCTTCTGTAACTTCAAAACTTTTACAATATTATACCGTATCATTTACCGAGCCCTGGGTAGGGGGAAAGAAACCCAATTCCTTAACCGCCATGCTGAGTTATCAAATCCAAACAACAGGAACTTCCAAAAAAGATAATAATTATGGGTATATCAAAACGTTTAGTATGTCTGTATCTTATGGCCAAAAATTAAAATGGCCCGACGACTATTTCCAGTTATCACATACTCTTTTGTATCAGCAATACAACGTGCGCAATATGCCACAATATTTTGTATTTAGCACCGGATATTCAAATAATTTCAGTTATATTTTTACCATTTCACGCAATTCCGTAGATGCCCCAATCTATCCCCGTCAAGGGTCCGAAATTACATTCTCGGCACAATTGACTCCTCCCTACTCGCTTTTTAAACCTAATAAAGATTATTCAAACCTCCCTTTACAAGATAAATATCGTTGGTTGGAAATGCACAAATGGAAGTTCAACATCTCATGGTTTACGCGCATAGTGGAAAATTTAGTACTAAACGTGCGTTTAAAATCAGGATTTATAGGATGTTATAACAAAAAAATAGGTATTTCTCCTTTTGAACGTTTTTATTTAGGGGGCGATGGCTTATCCAACTGGGCTCCTGACGGAAGAGAGATCATAGGAATGCGCGGCTACCAGGATGCTTCACTGACTCCCGTTTTATACACCGACCCCATTGGCGGCGCCATCTTTAACAAATTTACCGCCGAATTACGTTATCCTATCACATTAAACCCAAACGCTACTATCTTTCTGTTAGGTTTTGTAGAAGCAGGAAACTGTTGGCTGGATAAACGTGAATACTCGCCATTTAAACTCTATAAATCCGCAGGCTTTGGGGTTCGCGTCTTTCTGCCTATGTTCGGATTGCTCGGATTTGACTGGGGATATGGATTCGACGAAGTTCCCGGAGTCCCCGGTGCCAACAAAGGACATTTTCACATCTCTATTAACTCATCCATTGATTAACAATAAAAATATACTTATAATAATCATTAAAAAAATACGTTACAAATCAATAATTTAATCATTATGAAAAAAATAGCCTTATTAACGATCCTAACAATTAGTCTATCGTTGTCGGTATTTTCTCAAAAACAAGCCTATATTGACTCCGAATATATTTTAGGAAATATTCCTGAATACAAGGAAGCTCAAAGAGAATTAGACAGATTGGCGGCAAACTGGCAAAAGGATATCGAGAAAAAATTTGCTTCTATTGATTCCATGTATAAAAAATATCAGGTAGAAGCTATCACATTACCGGATAATTTAAAACAGAAAAGAGAAGAAACCATTATTAAAGCTGAACAAGACGCCAAAGATTTGCAAAAAAAACGTTTTGGCAAAGATGGCGACCTGTTTAAAAAAAGAGAAGAATTGGTAAAGCCGATTCAAGACAGAGTCTTTAATGCTATAGAAGCTATTGCCAAAGAAAAAGGATATACCTTTGTTTTTGACGTAGCAGGGTCTATGACCATTGTATATGCCGACCCGAAGTTTGATCTGAATGATGCGGTCATGCAACGTCTTGGAATCTCAGTAAAAGAATAATTTAATACATAAGTAAAAAATGAAAAAAATTACATTAGTTTTAGTTGTATGTGTAATTTACACATCTACTCTCTTTGCACAAAAATACGGTCATGTAAATTCAAGTGAAGTTATGAAAGCATTGCCCGGAATAGACTCTGTTGACATTAAGTTAATGGATTTTCATAAAAATTTACAAACCATTTATGAAAATATGTTTAACGAGTATCAAGCAAAAAAAGATAAATTTGACAAAGAAGCTGGCACTATGTCCGCTTCTGTAAGAAAATTAAGAGAGGACGAACTTACCAGTATGCAAAACGGATTAGAAGAGTTTAGTGTGAACGCTCAAGACGATTTTGAAGCAGAAAAACAGAAAATTATCGCTCCTTTTCAGGAAAAAGTACAAAACGCCATAAATGAGGTGGCAAAAGAAAATAAATACAGCTACATTTTCGATACCCAAATCTTACTCTACTACGACGGTGGAGATGATGTAACCCCGCTGGTTAAAAAGAAACTTGGAATTAAATAAAGTTTAATAGTTTAAAAGTTTAAAAGTTATGAGTTACAAGTTACAAATTACAAGTTACAAGTTATATATTCTGCTTGCGGCATTTTTTATGCTCATTTTTCAATTTTCAATTTTCAATTGTTCGGCACAAGCCAAATTTGGACATGTTGACTATGGTACTATTATGAAAAATATGCCGGGAATTGATTCCGTTCAAACTTTAATATCAAAGTATACTACTGATATGCAGGCTATTGGAGATCAAATGGCTAAGGAGTTTAAAGAAAAGCAAGCTGCTTTTGAAAAATTATCCAATACGCCTAATACCTCACCAGCCATTTTAAAAATAAAACAAGATGAACTCGTGGCCATGTATAAACGTATTCAAGAGTTTGCAGAATCTATGCAAAATGATATTCAAGATAAACAGTTGGAATTGTTGGAACCTTTTCAAACCTCGCTGTTAGACGCCATTAAAATGGTTGCAAAAGCCAATAATTATAATTATGTATTTGATATCTCAACCTTACTGTTTTTCACACCAGGTGATGACTTAACCGATAAAGTTAAAACAGCATTGGGAATAAAATTATAATGTTTTCCTGTCGCCATCTGTTTTTCCCTCTTTCCATTATTTTCGAAATGCTGACAACACTTAGAAGAAGAGCGTTTCAAAAAAGATGGCTTGCTGTAGAAAACTTTACTGTACCAACCATTTGCGTAGGTAATTTACGTGTGGGGGGTACCGGAAAAACACCTCATGTAGAGTATATTGCCAAAATATTATCTCAAAATTATCACGTGGCTATTTTAAGTCGTGGCTATGGTAGAAAAACAAAAGGATATATATCTGCTCACGAAATACAAAACCGTAATAGCAAGGTTATTGGAGATGAGCCGATGCAATATGTTACCAAATTTTCTAATGTTGAAGTTGCCGTATGCGAAAAAAGAAAAATCGGTATTCAAAAACTGTTACATACCTATCCCAACTTAGAGTTTATTATTTTAGACGACGCTTTTCAGCATCTGTCGGTAAATTATTCTTTGAAAATCCTTTTAACAGAATATGAACGCCCGTTTTTTGAAGACTTTCCATTGCCGGTTGGTGATTTAAGAGAGTGTCGGAATGCTTCAAAATATGCTGATATTATTATAGTTACTAAATGTCCCGAAAATTTAACCCCTGAGGAGAAAACTGCTTTTATACAAAAACTAAAATTACAGCAACATCAAGAACTCTTTTTTACAAAAATAAATTATAAATCAGAACACCTTCATTCTCCGTCTTCTATTCTCCTTATTACCGGTATTGCTAATCCTGCTCCGCTTGTGCAATATTTGGAAAACCAATATGAAAAAATACATACCCTACATTTTCCTGACCATCATATATTTACAAAAAATGATATTAATAAAATAATAACTCTCAAGAAAAAATTAGGAGGGGAAAACTGCACCATCATTACTACGGAAAAAGATGCCGTACGATTGCAAGATTTTGAAAATATGCCTGTTTTTGACACGATCCCTATTGAAATTATTTTTTTAGAAAATGAAACTATTTTTAAAGAAAAACTACTTTCTTTGCTCAAACAATATGATGCGTAAATTAGTATTTTTATTGGAGTTTTTTTTATTATGGAATATGGTTTTTGCTACCCACCAGCGTGCCGGTGAAATCACCTATAAGCACATAAGCGGGTTCACTTATGAATTTACCATCGTTACATACACTTATACGCCAAGTTTAGCAGATAGACCGGAAATTGAAATCTTTTGGGGTGACAATTCAAGCAGTATTGTAACGAGGCTTTCTAAAACTTCTGTCGCAACCGATATTTCTAAAAACCTTTATATTACTACACATACCTATTCTTCGGCGGGAACCTATTCCGTTACTTTTGAGGATCCTAACCGAAATGCCGGTATTATAAATATTCCCAATTCCGTAAATATTCCATTTTTTATTGAAACTATTATAGTTGTCAATCAGTTTTTAGGCAGTAACAACTCCGTACTCCTGCTGAATCCTCCGTTGGGAAACGGTTGTGTGGGAGTTACTTATTATCATAATGTAGGGGCTTATGATCCCGACGGAGATTCCTTGTCGTATAAACTGATGGCTTGTCGTGGCTTGGATGGAGCTTCTATTCCTGGATACGTTTTTCCTCAAAGCTCACAATATATTAAAATTGATGAAGTTACAGGGGATTTGACTTGGGAAACGCCCATCTTGCAGGGAGAATACAATATTGCTATCTTAATCTCCGAATACCGAAAGGGACAATTTATGGGAAGTGTGGTACGGGATATGCAAATATCCATAGCGGCCTGCAACAATAAACCTCCCCAAATCTTCTGTTCAGATACCTGCGTTATAGCAGGAAATCCAATATCTTTAGATATACAGGTAACCGACGAAACCTCAACTCAACTAACACTTACGGCAACGGGTGCCCCATTTTTAACGGCAACATCTCCTGCCACTCCCATTAATGAAAAGGGAGCGCCCCCGCTATATTCCCATTTTTTGTGGCAAACTGCCTGTGCACATGTAAAAAAGTCTCCGTATCAAATGTTATTGAAAGCAACAGACAACGGCCCTCAAATAGAATTGACTTCTTTTAAAACTGTCAACATTAAAGTAATTGCCCCTGCACCTCAAAATTTAACATCACATTCCATAAAAAATTCAATTGTTCTAAATTGGGATTCCTACACTTGTTCCAACGCCAAAGAGATTTATATTTATAAAAAAACGGACTCCTCCTACTTTGAATCGGGATATTGCGAAACCGGAATCTCTTCCGCTGCAGGATTTCAATTATTAGATAAAATTCGCGCTACCGATACTACCTATACTGATAAAGGAACAATCACTCCGGTGGTACACGGAATGGAGTATTGCTACCGCATTGTAGCAGTTTTTAGTGATGGCGCTGAAAGTATTGTTTCCAACGAAACTTGTTCTGCAATTGCCAACGATGCTCCTATGATTACGCATGTGGATGTTTCACAAACTTCTAAAAATGAGGGTATTATATTTGTTTCCTGGTTCATTCCGCCCGAAGTTGATACGCTTGCTTTCCCCGGGTCAAATTATGAATATCGAATCTTTCGCGCTGATAATAATCCGAATAATTTCACTTACGTGGCTTCAACTCATTCATTACAAGACACTTCATTTTTTGATCAAGGACTCAACACGCAAGATCTCCGGTATTATTATAAAATTGAACTTTGGGGCAAAAATAAAACAGAAGATATGGAACAGGTTGAAACTTCCAACCCTGCTTCCTCTATCTTTTTATCCGTTAATGCAACCGATAAACTCTTAAAACTATCATGGAATGAATATGTTCCATGGAAAAATGAAAACTATATCATCTATCGTTTTAATAATTATACCCAACAATTCGATTCTATAGCCACACTCATTAACAATTATTATGAAGACTTAGAATTAACTAACGGGGTAAATTATTGCTATTTTGTGAAATCAGCAGGACAGTATAAGGTTCCCAATTCAAATATTTTGCTCTATAATCGTTCTCAAATTGCGTGCGGAATACCTTTTGATAATATTCCGCCGGATATGCCTGCTACAGAAATAAAGACCGATTGTGAAAATGTTACTTTTTTGTGGAGTTTTCCCTACCCTGATTCTTATCTTGATGCTTATCAGTATTATATCTATTACCAACCTGACTACAATACCCCCTTATCCTGTATCGATTCTTTTGAAAATCATGCTGCTTGCTATCCCTCTCCTTGCTCTTATATTATTCAAAATCTTTCTTTTATTACAGGTTGTTACGCAATGCTTATCAGAGATGAGGCAGGTAATTTTTCCAAGATGACGCCCATCTCTTGCTTTGATGCGGAGCGGTGCAATACTTATTCTCTACCCAATGTATTTACACCCAATGGGGATGGTATTAATGACCTGTGGTTGCCGTTTCCCTATTCAAATGTGAAACAGATCCATTTAATGGTCTACGACCGTTGGGGTAGGCGTGTTTTTAAAACGGAAGATCCTGATATTAAATGGGATGGAACAGATGAATATACGCATAATCCTCTTCCGGAAGATATTTACTATTACGGCTGTGATGTGTATTTATATACATTAAGCGGTATCAAAAAGAGAATCCTTACCGGTACCGTAACGATTTTGAGAGGTAGCGAAAAAAAGCATACCTATTAATTTACCTTTTTTTGTTAAATCAAAAGATTGCCATTGGGATTGGTATCTTACCACACAATACGGAGGTTATTATTTGCCTCATACAGAGATTGATTAATCTGATTCTCAATACGGTAGATACCGGCATGAATATGGTCTTGGCCTTGGTATAGGGTACTATTTTAAAAATATTATCGGCATATACGTGGAGGGTTCAGTAGGGCATTACTTTTGGCTATCGGTTTTTTGGAGTAAAGTGAAAAGTGATACAAATTCCATTTTTAATGATTTTTCCCTGCCATCGGCACTAGGTGGCGGACTTGCTGTAATTTATTATTATTGAATGAAATACAGCGTTTTAGCGGAGAGAGCGAGATTCGAACTCGCGGTAGGGTTACCCCTACGACAGTTTAGCAAACTGTTGGTTTCAGCCACTCACCCATCTCTCCTTTTTTTCTGAGTGGCAAAAATATATTTTTTTTCACGTATTTTTTTATTCTCTTATAAAAAACATTTTATCTTTGCCAAATTTTTTTGATGACATTTACAGTATCTCAAATTGCAGAAATTTTATCCGCCTCTATTGAAGGAGACCCTAACGCAAAGATTTATACAATATGTAAAATTGAAGAGGGTGTGGATGGAGGATTATCTTTTTTAGCAAATCCAAAATATACGGAATATATTTATGAAACAAAGGCTACCGCTGTGATTGTAAACCGTGATTTTGTTCCTGACAAGCCTCTCCGGACTATTTTAATTCGCACAGAAAGTTCCTACTTAGCATTGGCAAAATTGTTGGAAGTGTATCAACAAATGAAACCCAAAAAATCAGGGATCATGCCGCAAGCTTGTATGGCAAAAACCGCAATTATTGGGAAAAACGTATATATTGGTGAATTTGTAAGTGTTGGAGAATATGCCGTAATTGAAGATCATGTTCAGTTATATCCTCATGTGTATGTAGGAGATAGTGTAAAAATCGGAGAAAATTCTGTTCTCCATTCGGGTGTAAAGGTTTATTCCGAATGTGAAATAGGACATGATACTATTATTCATGCGGGTGCTGTAATAGGTGCTGACGGGTTTGGTTTTGCCCAACAAGAGGGCGACCATTTTAAGGTGCCTCAGATTGGGAATGTGATTATTGGAAATTATGTAGAGATTGGAGCCAATACGTGTATTGACAGAGCTACATTAGGTTCGACAAAGATTCACGATTATGTAAAATTGGATAATCTTATTCAAATTGCCCATAATTGCGAAATAGGAGAAAACACTGCTTTTGCTTCGCAGGTTGGGATTTCCGGTTCGACGAAAGTAGGAAAAAAATCAATTTTTGCCGGACAGGTAGGAGTAGCCGGACATTTAAAAATTGGAGATAATGTAATTATCGGGGCTCAATCAGGCGTAACCAACAATATTCCTGATAATAAGGTTGTTTTAGGATCGCCGGCAATTTCCGCTTTAGAAGAAAAAAAACTTATTATATATAGAAAAAAATTACCTGAATTGTTTAACCAAATTAATGAATTAAAAATGCAGATGAAGAAATCAGAGTGATTTTTTCAGATAACAAGTTTTTTATGAAGAAAAATCAAACTACTATTGCTTCGGAGGTCTCTATCTCCGGTAAAGGATTGCATACAGGGTGTGCGGTATCTATTACGTTGCAGCCGGCGCCTGCAAATTTTGGAATTGTATTTCAAAGAACCGACTTACCCGGTTCACCAACAGTAAAAGTACATGTTGCAAATATTGCCGATACATCAAGAAGTACTAATCTGCAAGAGAATGGAGTTAATATAAAAACAGTAGAACATCTATTAGCTGCTTTAGCGGGGATGAGTATTGATAACTTGCTTATTCAAATTGATGCGGAAGAAGTGCCTATCATTGATGGAAGTGCTGCTCCTTTTGTGGCCATGATAAAACAAGCCGGTATCAGAGATTTGCCTGAAATAAGAGAATATATCTCTGTTGATGAGGTTGTTAAGTTTGAAAAACCGGATGTTGGGATTGAATTAATCTTAGTGCCTGCCGAAAAATTTACCCTATCAGTTATGATTGATTATGCAACGTCCGTGTTAGCTAGTCAATATGCTTCCATAAAAAAAATAGAAGAGTTTGCCGAATCTATCGCACCTTGCCGAACATTTGTTTTTCTTCACGAATTACACTATCTTATTAAGAATAATTTAGTTAAAGGTGGTGAATTAGATAATGCTATTGTTTTTGTTGATAAAAAACCCTGTCAGGAAATTTTAGATGAGATAGGAAATTTCTTTAATAAAAAAGATATTCAGATCAATGAAAACGGAACATTAAATAATGTCAAATTACAATGCCTAAACGAACCTGCATGTCATAAACTTCTTGATTTGCTTGGAGATTTATATCTTCTCGGGAAACCAATTAAAGGCGAAATTATTGCTCGCAAGCCAGGGCATTTTGCTAATACTGAGTTCATTAAATTAATATATGAGTATTTAGAAAATAAATGAACTACCTAAAATACAATCGAGTAGGAAGAAAACTACTTCGTTTTCCTCCTACTCGATTAAATTGGGGGGATGTTTAAGTTGCTATTTTATTTCTTAAAGAACCTATTAAAGAGTGCTTCAAAAACTTGTCCGTGGCGTGCTTCATCTTTGCACATTTCGTGTACAGAATCATGAATAGCATCATATTCTAATTTTTTAGCCAGCGTTGCAATTCTTTTTTTATCTGCACAAGCTCCTTGTTCAGCGAGCATACGTTTTTCCAGATTAGTTTTAGTATCCCAAACTACTTCACCCAACATTTCAGCAAAGCGAGCACAGTGATCGGCTTCTTCAAACGCAATTCTTTTATAAGCTTCAGCCACTTCGGGGTATCCTTCTCTATCTGCCTGGCGGCTCATTGCCAAATACATACCAATTTCTGTGGCTTCTCCCATAAAATGAGCGCGGAGTCCTTCCACTACTTCTTCATTTAATCCTTTGGCAATGCCGATGCGATGCTCATCTGCCCATTCCAATTTTCCTGTTTCTTCTAATAGTTTGAATTTTTCACGCGGTTGTTTACATTGTGGGCAAAATTCAGGGGCTTGTTCTCCTTCATGAACATAGCCACATACAGTACAAATCCATTTTTTCATAGCTTTATGATTTAATTTTTAATATCGTTTTAAACGACACGGGAACTGTTTTATTGTTTTTCATTAAAGATAATATTAAGGTACCCCCTACTATATTGTTTGTTTTTATCTTAGTATTTAAGAAAATAAATATTACTATTACCACGGAAAGCCCCGAAAAAATAATTATTTTAATTTCCTGCAAAATAATCCAAAGGGTTTATAGGCGAACCATTATACCATATTTCAAAATGTAAATAGGGTTTTTGAGATTCTGCTCCCTTGTTTCCCATAGTTGCCACAGGGTCGCCGGATTTAACTCTAACTCCTACATTTTTAAAAAAAGTATCTACATTTTTATATAAGGAAATCATATTTCCGTTGTGTTGAATAATGAGTGTATTTTCTTCTTTTTCGGAAGATTCGGCGTAGATTACAACTCCGTCTGCGATTGCCGTAATTAACGTACCTTTTTCATTTTCAATATCAATACCCAAATGGTGATTTTTAATAGAAAATGGTTTTACTATCGTTCCCAATGCGGGCATTGTAAATGCAAACGTTGGAGATACAATATGTTGTGATAATGAAATATAATTTTTCGTATTTCTGTCGGTTACTTCTGTCAAGAGTTGTTCTGCCACCTCATTTATTTGCTTTACTGCTTGTTCTGCTTGATTTTGATTCTTTATTCTTTTTTCGGAAACCCCTTCCATTGGGGCATTCATCTCTTTGGAAATCACAATATTATTCAATACATTATAAAAATTATCCAAATAAATTTTTTGCATGGTATTCATTCTTTCAATGGAATCCACACGAGTTAACATTTTTCTATAAAGAGTATACTCAATGGGGTTTGTATAACCGGGAACATAAACGCGCAAAGGAGTAAAAGCAATGAGCATTGCGGTAAGGATAATAATGAATAAAGAGATTAAAGTACCCAACACAAAAGTTCTTCTTGGTGTTAATTTTAAGCTAAATACATCGGATAAATTTTTTTCATTTCTAATAATAATTCGAAAATTGTGTGACCAGTATTTTCTCAATTTCTTCCAGAAAGGGGCTATTTTCGGATATTTCATTTTTTATGGATTAAAATGACAATGCTTGATTAACAACTTTAGAGGATTCTAAAATAGCATTATACTCTTCGGGAGTAATGTCGCTCCAGAAAAAGTGTACAGGATTAACAGGTTCGCCATTCCGCCATACTTCATAATGAAGATGAGCCCCTACGGAGAATCCAGTATTTCCTACATAACCTATCAGTTCTCCCCGTTTTACTTTTTGTCCGGGTCTTACCACTTTTTTCGACAAATGTGCATACAAAGTTTCATAAGAATAGCCGTGGTCAATCAACACATTAATTCCATATCCCGAGGGAGGCTGATTTTGAGAGATAATGCCATCGGCGGTAGCATATACGGGCGTTCCGCGCGGGGCCGTGATATCTACTCCCGTATGCCTTCGCCATGTTTTTAATATCGGATGAATACGCAATCCGAATCCTGAAGTAATATTATACATATTTTTAATAGGGCGTATTGCCGGTATGGCAGCCAACATCTCATTTTTATTCTCCGCTAACCGTAAAAGTGTATCTAATGATTTCCGTTCTTCATTTAGTTTTATTATTAACTGATTGGTTTTTTGATTAATATTCATTAATAATTTCATAGTTTCCTTTGGCTCAATGGAATCATATCGGGTTTTTATATCAAGCCATGGGTTTCTTTTTTCCAAAGGAATAGGGTCTGCTTCAAAAATAGTTCTATATACCTGATCATCTCTGTCTTGAATATCTTCAAGCACTACATCCATCACTCCCAATTTTTCTTTGATAATTTTTATTTGCTCTTTTAATTCATTATTTTCTCTTTGCAACATTTTTTCTTTTGGCGAATCGAATATATAAAACGCAATCCAGAGTACCAAAACAGCAAAGGATATAGCCGTAGCGGCAAGCCAAATAACTCTCTTTGCCATACCCCATATCGACAATTTTGCTTTTTCAAACGACATGGTTTTAGGGTTAAAAAAATAGAAATTTCGAGTCACTCTGAAAAATTTAATTTATTTAAAACAAAATTATTTGGATTTTATTTTATCTTCAAATAATTGCATGCAAATGGTATCTTGTTTTGCCAAGTTAAAGCGTTCTATTAAACTGATAAGGCGTTCGGCATATTGTGGATTTGTAGCATACCCTGTTGCTTTCAATCCGTATGCCCATGCTTTATAATCCATAATATCAAGTGTAAAAAGCTTAGCATACCGTGGTCGTGAAATTAAAAATTGAGAATGATCATTATAAGAATGTTCCACCTCCTGATATTTTCTAAAACACTCCTGCATTTCGTCATCATCGTGTTTTATAGTATCTCCTTCCCATTCCTTATGGCATTTTATTCCAAAATGGTTGTTCGCTTCAGTTGCCAAACGGCTTGTTCCGCATGCACTTTCGAAAATGCCTTGCGCCAAAGTTATACTGGCAGGGATTTTATACTCTACCATTTTTTGAATAGCAATATCTTTATAGGTTTGAATATAATTTTGAATGTCAATTTCCGTGTATTGAGCAAAAGCGGAGAATGTGAGAGAACAAAAGAGTACTAATAAGTGAATTTTTGAATTATTCATTACTAATTATTTATAATTTTATTCTATAAATACAAGTGTCATTTTTATGCCCATTTTACCAAATTAAAGTCCAAATCATGCGGCAACATCGGATGGGAGGGTAAAATTCTCACGCCACATTTCCAACTTCCCGAATAGGCGGGTTCTAAAATGCACTCGTAGTGCGCTACCCCGTTTTCCTGTTTCACAAAACCGAATTTTCGTTTTGAAAAAAGATTATCATTTCCGTTATCGGATTGAATAAAACAGATTTCAACCTTAATATCTTCAGGATTTAGGGTTCCCAAACGCAGAAAAACCGAAAGGGTTGTTTTTTCGCCTAAATAATAGGTTCTGTCTTTGGCATCATTAACATCAACCTTCACTATTTCTATGTTTTCCCAATTTGCCAGCACCTTTTCTTTCCAGCGTAAAAGTTCGTACAGATTCTTTTCGTTTTCACGGGTCAGCATTTGTGTGCGGTGTTCTAATTTGTTATAGAATTTCTGATAGTAATCTTCCAATTGTCGTTGCATGGTAAAGTGCGGAGAAATATTGGCAAAATTCTCTTTCATCATATTGGTCCAAATTTCAGGCAGGTCTTCTTCGTTTCTTGTATAAAACGCATTCACGATGCTGTCTTCGATGGTGGAATAGAGTACGGTGGCGTCTAATTGGTCTTGCAGGTTACAGTCTTTGTAGGTAATCTCTTCGTTGATAGCCCAACCGCCGCCGGGCACGTAGCCTTCAGCCCACCAGCCGTCCAACACGCTGAAATTCAGTACGCCGTTCATAACGGCTTTTTCGCCGCTTGTGCCGGAAGCCTCCATCGGGCGGGTGGGGGTGTTTAACCAAACGTCGCATCCTGAAATCAGTTTCTTCGCTAAAATCATATCATAATTTTCCAAGAAAATGATTTTTCCTGTAAATTGTGGTTGACGCGAAAAGTCTATAATATTCTTAATCAGGTCTTGACCGGCTTTATCGTTAGGATGCGCCTTTCCCGCAAATAAGAACTGTACGGGGTGTGTCGGATGGTTTACAATTTGCGCTAAGCGTTCTTTATTGGTAAACAAAAGATGCGCCCGTTTATACGTGGCAAAACGTCGCGCAAAACCAATAGTAAGCGTTTCATTTTTAATCGCTTTTAAAGTTTTTAAGATTAATTCCGGCGACTCGTTTCGTTTCATCATTTGCGCTTCAAGCAGCCGTTTCACTTCCTCTAACAACTCTGTGCGCAGTTCATTTTTAATATTCCAGAGCGTAGCACTGTCGGCTTTCTCAATCTTTTTCCATACTTCAGCACTGGATTGGTTATCAAGAAAATCGCTTCCCAAAATCTCTTTATGGAACTGTTGCCATTTTTTATGTGCCCAGGTGGGATAGTGTACTCCGTTGGTAACGAAGCCAATATGCAATTCATTGGCAAAATGTCCGTCATAGAGATCCAAAAACATCTCCCGCGAAACACGTCCGTGAATTTTACTGACTCCGTTTACCTCCTGCGCTAATTTGCATCCCAAAATACTCATGGAGAATTTATCGGTTACGCAGTTTACATTTTTTCTTCCCAGCGTCATAAACATCTCCCAGGAGATATTGAATCGCGACGGATAATTTGCGAAATAGATACGCATCAGGTCTTCGCTGAATGCGTCGTGTCCGGCTGGCACAGGCGTGTGGGTAGTATAAAGCGATGAGGCACGAACCAATTCCACCGCCGCCGGAAACGCCAGACTATGAATGTGCATGTAATGGCGAATCCGCTCTAAGGTTAAGAAAGCGGCATGTCCTTCGTTAAGATGATATAAATCAGGATTTTCCCCTAAAACATGTAACATTCTGATTCCTCCAACTCCCAGCAGCAGTTCCTGTTTTAATCTGTTTTCATTATCTCCTCCGTAGAGTGTGTGCGTAATGTTTCTGTCCTGGGGTTGATTAAGGTCAAAATCGGTATCTAATAGATAGAGCGGAATCCGTCCCACATCCACACGCCAGATACGTGCATATAGAGTACGACCCGGCAGTGCAATAGAGATCATTTGAAATTCGTCGTTCTCATCTTTGATAGGATTTATAGGTAGTTTTGAAAAACTTTGACTCGGATAGAGCGAAAGTTGGTCGCCCAGCGATGAGATTTGCTGGGTAAAATATCCATATCGGTACAGTAGCCCGACGCCCAGCATATTTACGTTGCAGTCGCTGGCTTCTTTCAGATAATCGCCGGCCAACATTCCCAACCCGCCGGAAAAGATTTTCAGTTCATTGCTAATTCCGTATTCCATGCTGAAATAAGCAATTTTTGCTTTATGAACCGGCTTATCTACCTTCATATACGTTTGAAAATCTTCAAATACTTTATCTACTTTTTTGAGATATTGAGCATTTCGGCTAAACTCTTTTATGCGGGGCAGAGGAAGCATTTGTAAAATATGAGTAGGATTTTCCTGAAACTGTTTCCAAATTTCGGCGCCGGCAATCTCTTCAAAAAGTTCGCGGGCTTCGTAATTCCAACTCCACCATAAGTTATGGGCTAACTCTTCCAATTTTTTTAAGTTGTCGGGAAGTTTTGTTTTGATGGTAATATGCGCCCACTGGGGTTCTGTCTTCCTAATTTTGTCTATCTGCAACTCAATTTTAGAGACTTTGTTTTTATATTGATTGAAACGCAAGTCGCTTTTCCCTAATGCTATTTCATAAGTATTCAGATAGTTATCATATAAATTGTTCCACAATGCTTTTTGGGCAATCTCAACGGCTAACCCATTCAACTTCTCTTTTTCCTCTTCATTGAGGTTGGCGTAAAAATAGATAGCATCGGCAATATCGTGAGTTACTGCTTCGTCGTTATCGTCGGTACGTTCAATTACCCACGCACTTTTTTGCTCGCCGAAATTATCCGCTACCCATTTTCCGAACCCGGCCAATGAGGTTGTGATAGCGGGAATGCCAAACGCAACGCTCTCCAGCGGCGTATAGCCCCAGGGTTCGTAATAGGAGGGAAACAGGGACAAATCGAATCCAATCAGCAGATCATAATAGGAAAGATTAAAGATGCCGTCTCTTCCGTCTAAGTAAACGGGAACAAACACCACTTTAACCTGTGTATTCGGAGAGTTATCCAAATTGTATTTTTTCAGATGGTTGAGGATGGGGTCGTGGTCGGGTTCCCGCAATGGGTGGGTACAGAAGTCGTACAGTTGCGGCGTTTCTGCCCAGGGTTGTTCCGAATCCAACACATCTAACAGTTCCTGCCTTTGTCCGCTGGCGCCGGCAGGAACCAAAATATAAGCCACAATGGGTCTGCTTGTATGTTGGTCTTTCAATTTTGCCAACCCTTCAATATACAAGTCAATCCCTTTATTTCTAAATTCATAGCGACCGCTATTGACTACAAACAGGCTGTTTTCGGATATTTTTTGTCCGGTTAGCGCTTCGGTAACCTGAATCAATTTTTTTCTGGCGATGGCTCTTTTTTCTTCATAATCTTTTCCTTGAGGCACAAAATTATTTTCAAAACCGTTAATAGTAATCACATCGGCAGTTTTTTCCAGGAAAGCGGTGCATTCGCGATCGGTAATTTTACTTACGGTAGTGAAGCCGTCGGCTACTTTGGCGGAGATCTGTTCTAACGAGTGTTTAGCCTTTACGCCGAACCGTTGTGCAAACTCCTGCGGGTTGTAGTTTTCCATCATTTCGTAAAGTGGGAGTCTGTTTCCCGCAATGCAGCGTCCCAGCACCGTAGCGTGCGTAGTAAAAACGGTAGCAATTTGCGGAGCGTTGCTCTCTATGTGTAAAATTCCGGTTCCGGTCATCCACTCGTGGAAGTGTGCAATAATTTTATCCGTAGCGTAGCAGTGGTAGTTGTAAAAACTTTCAATAACGCGTCCGGCGGCATAGCCAAACAGGGCAGGTTCGATGTAGTCCCACTGCCCCGAAATGGAATCCAACTGATATTTCAGCCAAAACTGGGTAAGGATCTCATTTTTTTTCTCAAAAAACGGAGTAAAGTCAACTAAAATTACGATGGGCGTACCGCTGATATTCCAGCGTCCTGTTCTAATGCGCAGCCCTTCGCTTTGCGCAACTTCCCGCCAGTTTTTCAGCAGGGAGAGATCTTCTATAAAATCGGAATTATCCTCTTTCGACAGTTCCGGTCCGATACAAATATAATTGTTGCCGTAATTTTGCACGGCAGTAAATGCTTTTGTAGACAAAACCGTATAGATACCGCCTACTTTATTGCAGACTTCCCAACTGGCTTCAAAAACGTAATCCGCTTGCTTCATAATATTTCCAAAATTAAATCACTCCAACATAGTTTTGCGGGGTAATGGCCTTTAATTCTTGTTTTATCTCATTTGTAACTTTCAGATTTTCAATAAATTCAAAAACAACTTCTTTAGTAATCACTTTACCTCTTGTAGCAGTTTTGAGTGTTTCATAGGGTTTTGGGTAATTTTCTCTACGTAAGATAGTTTGAATAGCTTCGGCCACTACCGCCCAATTATTTTCTAAATCATTATTTAGTTTTTCTGTATTAATAACGAGTTTATTGATACCATTTTGCAGTGATTTTATGGCTACTATGCTATGGGCAATCGGAACGCCCAAATTTCGCGTTACTGTGCTATCGCTCAAGTCTCGTTGTAATCTTGAAACCGGCAATTTGGAGGAGAATCCTTCAAACAAGGCATTGGCAATAGAAATGTTTCCTTCCGCATTTTCAAAATCGATGGGATTTACTTTATGAGGCATTACCGAGGAGCCTGTCTCTTTTTCATTTACTTTTTGAGAAAAATAATTCATAGAGATGTAGGTCCACGTGTCACGGGCAAAATCAAGTAAAATAGTATTGATCCGTTTCAAAGTATCAAAGTAGGCTGCCAATATGTCGTAATGTTCTATTTGTGTAGTAGTTTGTAAGCGTTTCAATCCTAAATTTTCCTTTACAAAACGATTTCCGAAAGTTACCCAGTCTATATTTGGATAGGCAACATGATGCGCATTAAAATTTCCGGTGGTGCCGCCAAACTTTCCGCAAAAAGGAATATTTTCGAATAATGCCAATTGGTTTTCAATTCTTTCATAAAACACCAGCCATTCTTTTCCCATGGTTGTTGGGGTTGCAGGTTGCCCGTGCGTATGTGCCAGCATGGGGATCTGTTTCCACTCATTGGCAGATTTTTGTATTAGTTTTTGCAAATTTTCCATCTCTTTAGACCAAATATCATGATGGAACGCTTTCATCAAATAAGGAATTGCCGTGTTATTAATATCCTGCGATGTGAGTCCGAAGTGAATAAATTCTTTATATTCAGACAAAAGCAATATGTCAAATTTTTCTTTCAGGAAATATTCCACTGCTTTTACATCGTGATTTATTACTTTTTCAATTTCAATAATATGCAAAGCATCCTCTTCTGAGAAGTGATGGTAAATCGTTCGCAGTTTATCAAAAACAATTGGAGTTACCGTTTTTAGTTGTGGAAGCGGCAATTCGCACAAAGCGATAAAATACTCGATCTCCACGAGCGTTCTTGCCCGAAACAATGCAAATTCCGAGAAATAATCGGAAAGTGCCGCAACTTGCTTATAATATCGGCCGTCGATGGCAGATATTGCGGTTAATCGGTTTACAGTCATAATTTTGAATTTTGTTTTTCACGCAAATGACAAAGATATAAACGTATTTACGCAGATTTTACGTTACATTCATAAAATCTGCGTAATTCTGTTAACTTGCGTCATCTGCGTGTTTGTAAACACATTCTTTGGCGATCCCGACAGGATTCAAACCTGTAACCTTCTGATCCGTAGTCAGATACTCTATTCAGTTGAGCTACGGGACCCTTTTTTGAGGCGGCGAAAATACAGTTTTTTTTTGATTGGATGGTGATGTGATGTGATGTGATGTTACCGTAGGGCAAAATCATTAAAAATTAAAAGTTGATTTTTGCTCAACTTTGTTCAAAAGCCTCATTTACACCTCATTTTACAACTAAACAACTTCAGTATTAGTGAGATATATCGGTTTTTTCAACCTCATTACATCATTTTTAATACTTTCAACACAGAGACACAGAGTTCACAAAGTAGCACAGAGAGAATCATCTCCACTTAAGATATAAACATTTGATTATTAATATTTTACATTATTAACGTAACGATATTTTTTATATATTTGCTTCGTAGCCAATAAATTATACTTATTATGAGAAAACCGTTTTTATCCTATTTTTGCACAATGAAAGATCATCGAATTACCAACTTCATTTGAACCTCCTCTTTTTCACAATCTTCTGCCTTGCGTTGGTCTTCTTTACGGTCTTCGGCAATTTCGTATTCAGTTTTACCCTTAGGACAACAAGGGGCATCTGTCAAAGTAGCATCTACAATACCGATACCGTTTTTAATAATAACCTTATGGACAACTAATTGACGATTAAAACGTATTTTTTCTAGTACGTTTTTCTACGTAACCGTCATAAAAGCCAATTTGAATATTTTTTTGATAAAACATACCGCGAAGATACAAAAAAATCAATACAAAATACAAATTAAAATATTAATAATCAAATGTTTATATCATATTTTGCCTTGCAAAGGTCTCAAAATTTTTGAGAGAAATGTAACGTAAAAAGTGCATATTTCACATTGAATACTCTTTTTTGCTTTTTCCTCACTACTTTGTAGTGGGGTATTAATTTTGTAAGTGCTTTTGGGGTACGCATTAACAAAGTCAGGAAAAATAGAAATCTAAAAACCGTGTTGTGTACCCAAATAATGATTTACTCCCATTCAATCGTTGCCGGAGGCTTCGAACTGATATCATAAGTTACGCGGTTAACGCCTTGCACTTTATTAATTATTTCATTAGAAATTTCAAAAAGAAACTCATAGGGAAGTCGCGCCCAATCCGCAGTCATCGCATCCGTAGAATTTACGGCTCTGAGTGCTACTGCATTTTCATAAGTTCTTTCGTTGTTAGTAACCCCTACCGACTGTACGGGCAACAAAATGGCGCCGGCTTGCCATACCTGGTGATATAAACCGTTTTTTTTGAGTCCGGTAATAAAAATATCATCAACTTCTTGCAAAATACGCACTTTTTCCGGAGTGATTTCTCCTAAAATACGTACCCCTAACCCTGGCCCCGGAAATGGGTGCCTTTGTAAAAAAGATTCGGGGATACCCAGCCCTTCACCTATTTTTCTTACTTCATCTTTAAATAATAGTTTTAATGGTTCTACTACTTTCATATTCATTTTTTCCGGAAGGCCGCCTACATTATGGTGCGATTTAATGACCTTGCCGGTTACCGACAACGATTCTATAATATCAGGGTATATGGTACCTTGTGCTAACCATTGGATATTTTGCAGTTTAGAGGCTTCTTTTTCAAATACATCAATAAAACATTGGCCAATAACTTTACGTTTTGCTTCAGGGTCGGTAATCCCTTTTAGGGAATCGTAAAAATACTGAGCCGCACGAACACCCACTACATTTAAACCCAACGTTTTATAACTCTCTAAAACAGTTTCAAATTCATTTTTACGTAATAAACCGTGATCTACAAAAATACAAAAGAGATTTGTACCCACTGTTTTATGTAACAAGACAGCGGTTACCGTGGAATCCACCCCACCCGACAATCCGAGGAGAACACGGTCGTTCTGTAATTGTTCTGTTAACTCTTTTACAGTAGCCTCAACAAAGAAATCAGGGGTACAGTTTCGTTTGCAACCACAAACATGTTCAATAAAATTGATTAAAACAGCGGTACCTTTATCGCTGTAAAGTTGTTCCTTTTCCTGTATCTCTAAAACCGGAAATTCATTGATAAATAATTCAAAATCAGATTTAAAAACTTCCGATTGATTCAAAGAGATATTAACTTTTGAGAAAATAATTCCTTTAATGCCGGTTCTGTTTTTCAGTACCTGATTGTAGGGGATAACTTCACAATAGGTATTTAAAGTGCGGACTCGTTTTGCAATTAATTGCGTTATGGGCAATCCAAAATCTAAAATTATAAGTTTTTCATTCATCTGGCAAAATAATACATTTTTGGGTTTTAACGAAATTTTCGAATAAAATTAAATTTTTTTTTATGAACAAATTTGATAAAATAGAATTCAAACAATTTATACAACAAGTCTACAAAAAAAATTATTTTTGCAATCCTTATGAAAAAAATAGTTGTTGCTTTATATATATCGGTGTTAATCACATCATTAAGTGCTCAAAAAGCAACAATTTCCGGCATGGTTAAAGATGCAGAAAATGGAGAAACTATTGCGAATGCTTATGTTTTCTTGAAAGATACACTTTCAAAAAACGCTCCTATAGTTACCCTTACTAATGCATCCGGCTTCTATTCTATTACTGTTGAAAAAGGAACCTATCTGTTAAATGTTACCTATTTCGGCTATAAGCAAATAGCCGAAAAAATAACCATTACTTCAAATCTTAAGAAAAATATTGAGATTGAACATTCTGTTTTTGTTACTAACGAAGTAGTGGTTACCGGCCAGGCCGCCAATAGAAATGTTACCAGCGTGGACGTAGGAAAAATGGAGATGAAAATAGAAGCCATTAAAGCGATGCCGGCATTTATGGGCGAAGTGGATATATTGAAATCCATACAATTACTTCCCGGAATACAGTCGGGCTCCGAGGGAAACAGCGGCTTCTATGTGCGTGGCGGAAACGCTGACCAGAACCTCGTCTTATTAGACGAAGCTACTATTTATAATCCCGGACATCTATTCGGCTTTTTTTCCATTTTTAATGCCGATGCCGTGAAAAATGTAGAAATACTTAAATCCGGAATGCCTGCCAATTATGGAGGACGGTTAGCCTCAATAGTAGATATTTACCAGAAAGAAGGAAATATGAAAAATTATGAACTGGACGGAGGGATCGGCATTATATTTTCTCGTTTTACCTTACAAGGTCCTATTAAAAAGAATAAAGCCTCTTTTATTATTTCAGGGAGAAGAACCTATATTGATTGGTTGATTCAACCTTTTCTAAAAAAAGATTCTCCTTTTAAAGGGGCAAAGTTTTATTTCTACGACTTAAATGCAAAGTTTAATATCATCATTAATGATAAACACAGAATCTATGTAGGCGGGTATTATGGTAATGATGTTTACGGATTTAAGTCAAAAAACGGCAATGTTAACGCTCTTTTTTCGTGGGGCAACGGGGCAACTTCTATACGATGGAATTATATTATTTCACCAAAGTTATTTTTAAATACATCCGGAATGTTTAGTGATTACCGGTTTTCAACCGAGATGAAACAAGGAATTTATAATTTTGGGATCTCTTCGGGAGTTAGAGACTATTCTCTAAAATCGGAACTCACTTTTTTGCCCAATCCGAATCATAATATTAAATTTGGTATTCATTATATTTTTCATACGTTTTTCCCATCTGATTATAAAGTAGAAGCAGGACAAAATAATAACCTTACGCTTCCTCAGTCAAAACCTTTTTATGCAAATGAACTGGCAATTTACGCAAATGATGAGTGGAATATTGTAAAATGGTTGAAAATTAATTACGGGTTACGCTATACCCATTTTTCACATATCGGTAATTTTACTCGCTATCTTCTGGATGACGGCATGCAAGTGGTAGATTCTATTTTATATAAATCCGGCCAAATTGCCAAACAATTTAATAATGCGGAGCCCCGTTTGGCGGCACGATTTTTATTAGACACGAACACTTCCGTTAAGGTATCTTACACCATGAATTATCAATATTTACATCAAATTTCAATGGCTACGGTCTCTTTGCCTACCGATGTGTGGATGCCGAGTACCACATTTATTAAACCGCAAGTAGGACATCAGGTCTCTTTGGGCGTGTTTAAAAACTTTAATAAAGATATGTTCGAAACCTATATTGATGCCTATTATAAACAAATGAATAATCTAACGGAATATAAAGACGGATTGGATTTTTCATCATTACAAGTAAACCCTGACCAAATACTTACACAAGGGAAAGGATACTCATGGGGCATTGAATTTTTCTTACAAAAAAATAGAGGATGGTTTACCGGTTTTGTAGGGTATACGCTTTCTTACACAAAAAGACAATTTTCAACTCTTAATAATCAAAATTGGTTTTGGGCCAAATATGACCGTCGCCATGATGTTTCTATCAGTTTGAATTTTGAAGTAATACGCAATAAGTTATCAATTGCAGCCGTTTGGGTATTTGCAAGCGGAAACACTATGACCATTCCTGTTGGATACTACTTCTTTAATGGAAACCTAATTACTGAATACAGTGAGAGAAATGCGTATCGGTTACCGCCCTATCACCGATTAGATTTATCTGTAACCTGGAACATCGTTAAACGTAACCACTTTGAAACAAGTCTAAACTTTTCAATTTATAACGTCTATAATCGAAAAAATCCTTTTTTTATCTTTTATGAAACCACTACAAACTTTACTATTGACCCGCCGGTTTTTGATATGACTACTAAAGCCTATAAAATGAGCCTGTTTCCTATTATTCCCTCTATTAACTGGAACTTTAAAATTAAATAACAAACACTATGGTGAATTGAAAACAACAAATTACTAATTTATTAACATTATGAAATTATCTTTTAGTTGCAATGAATGTAAACTTATTCGTAAAAACCCTAAATTTGGGGGTATTAAAAGAATAATCTTTCACTATTTTTGCAACACCTAAAAAATATTTTTTAAAAAATTAATCATTAACAAAGACCTTTTATTTATTATGAAAAAACTTCTATTCTTTATCGCAATTTTTGGGCTAACAGTTATGCCTCTATTTCTTTTTGCGCAACAACTTTTTTCCGTAACTCAGCACGGATTATCGCAAGAAAATGTAACCCAATTAAAAAACCAAATTGCACAGGCAAAAATTTCTACCCTATCTCTGGTTAGAAATAATGAGAGCAAAGACGTTTACGCTATCCGTTTTGCTCTTGTGCAACCTGTGAAATTCATTATCTTGAACGAAGAAACGGGAGATAATGTAGTAATCTCTCCTGTGGACGAATCGCTAACTGAACTTCAGTTGGCGCCTTTCTTTATTGAGGAAATGAAGCAGGCAGTGTTGGGAGATGCAGCACATTATTTAATAGTGGAAGTTAATTCGGATCTTTCTGTAAAAAGCGTTTCTTCCATTCCTGTTTTAAATAAGAATATCTTGCTTCCGCGTTATTTTTACGGAGAAAAAGAAAATGTAAAAGAAGCATTTCCGAGAGACAGGCAGATTATCCAAATTTTCAAAGCAAAACCACAATATATTTCTGCTTTTCCGGATGATATGGAACAGCAACACTATTTAGAACAGTTAGCGGAAAAGGAAAGTTATTATGTTTATATGTATAAGTTATCTAATGGCAATTTATGTACATATGATGAACATTTTGATGTAGACAATAAAGGAAGTAAAGGGAATGCAGGTAGTTTTTTAGAATTTACATTAAGTGGTTCAATGGATGCAGAGCAAAGAACAGCTACGGAATATGCATTGGAACTTTGGGGCGAACAATTAGCCGGTACGGTGCCTGTTGATATTAACGTAACCGTATATGATTTCGGACCAAGTTCCAGTGGTGTACTTGGCAGATCATATCAACAGCCTATGACAAGTTGGGGAGGAAATATCTGGTATTGCTCTGCTTTGGGAAATCAATTATTAGGATATAACTTTAGCTCTTCTAATGATATTCAGCTGGAAATGAATACTGGCTATAACTGGTACTATGGATTGGACAGCAAAACTCCTTCCGGTAAATACGATTATGTTACGGTTATGTTACACGAAATAACACATGGATTAGGATTTTTCTCGATATGCCAAGAAAATGGATACTTTTCTTATAGCGGTCCAAGTATTTATGACCTTCAGTTGTTTCAGGGCCTTGATGGGCCGTGTTTGGCAGATATTCCAAATGCTTCCGACCGTGCGGCATTATTAATCAGTAAGAATTTATATGCCGGTGCGCCTGGTTCAAATTTATTGCAGGCTAACGGCGGTATTCGGGTAAAAATATATGCTCCGGGTACTTTTGCAAGCGGATCCAGCAGGTCGCACTGGGATAGTTCGGTTTCTTTTCCCACTTTTATGAAATATTCTATTGGTAGCGGTTCTGCAAATGCGCTTCACACTTTTAATAATAGAAAAATGGGAATTTTACTTGATATGGGATGGAAACTTCCTGTAGTTGACCCCAATGCCGTTTGGGTAACCTTTTATGCTAACGGGGGAGAAGGAGAGATCTCTCCGCAACCATTTTCCCCGGGTGTTTCTAAAATATTAAGATTAAATACTTTTACTAAAAAAGGATATATGTTTACAAGTTGGAATAGTTCAGCCGACGGAACAGGTAAAGAGTATGCAGACAGAGCACCCGTCATAATTTCCAACAATTTGAATTTATATGCTCAATGGGAAGCCAAAACCTATACTCTTAAGTTTAATGCCAATGGGGGTACCATGGATATAACCTCAAAACAAGTTACTTATGATGCTCCCATAGGAGAACTGCCCATACCGGTAAAGGAAGGCTATAAATTTGTAGAATGGCGTGTGGCAAATAAGCCTATTAACGAAGCAATGATTTGGAACTATACAGAAGATATGCCTGCCAATGCAGTATGGACTCTGAATACAGGTATTGCGGAGAACCAACGCACTTTACTGCAAATTGTACCCAACCCTGCAAACCATACTATTGAATTGCAAATTACTAATTACAAGTTACAAAATACTAATATAGAGTTTTATAATATTTTTGGACAATTAGTAAAAAGTGTGCCCGTTATTGAACAATTTGTAAAAGATACTGTCAGTCAGAAAATTAACATTTCAGATCTTCCTGCCGGACTCTATATGGTGAAAGTAGGAGATAAAACCGTAAAGTTAGTGGTGAATTAAAAGTGGCGTTCTTATAAGGGTAATGTGCTCTTTATAGCATCGGAATCGCTTCAATTAATTTTTTTGTATAAGCTGTTTGCGGATTTCGATAGATCATTTCCGCATCATTCAGTTCTACAATTTTTCCTTGCTGCATCACAGCAATCCTATCCGACATATATTTTATTACCGATAAATCGTGAGAGATAAACAGATAGGTAAGATGAAATTCTTGTTTTAAGTCATTGAGCAGATTTAATACTTGGGCTTGCACAGATACATCCAATGCTGACACTGCCTCGTCACAAACTATAAATTTCGGATTTACAGTCAGTGCGCGGGCAATGGCAATACGCTGGCGCTGCCCTCCGGAAAACTCATGCGGATAACAATATAGATGCGATTCATGTAAACCCACACGCTCCAACAATTCTATGGCTCTCATTTTTCTCTCTTTATCATTATTCAAAATGCTATGTACCTTCATGGGCTCTATTAGCATACGCCCAATTGTGAATCGTTGATTTAAAGATGAATAAGGATCTTGCAGAACAATTTGTATCTCTTTTCTTAAATTTTTCAACTCATTGTGAGAAAGCATTTTTAAATTAATTCCTTTGTAATAGATATTTCCTGAGGTTGCTTCAATAAGTCGTAGCAGCGTTCTTCCTAATGTTGTTTTTCCGCACCCCGACTCCCCGACAAGTCCTAATGTTTCTCCTTCATAAATATCCACATTGATGTCTTCTAATGCTTGAAAATAAGATTGTTTTTCAAATAATTTGCGTTTACGAACAGGATAGAGTTTATGGAGGTTTTGAATTTTAAAGACCCTGGTTTCGGGAGTGCGTAAAATAGTAAGTGTCTTTTCATATCTACTCTCTGCAGATTTCTTATTCGCTGCTGCGTTCCATTTACCGCTAACCACATCCTCTATCGTAGGCAACCTTTCCTGTTTTTCGTTCAATGTTGGCCGACAGGCTAATAAACCCATAGTATACGGATGCTGTGGATTTTTGAAAAGTGTTTGAACATCCCCCTGTTCCACAATTCCTCCTTTGTGCATGACGATCACTTTATGTGCAATTTGTGCGACCACTCCTAAATCATGCGAGATAAAAATAATACCCATGTGCGTTCTTTTCTGCAATTGGGTTAAGAGTTCTAAAATGTTCTGCTGAACAGTAACATCTAAGGCAGTGGTGGGTTCGTCGGCAATTAAAATATCAGGATTACAACTCATTGCTATGGCAATCATGATGCGTTGCTTTTGTCCACCGGAAAGTTCGTGAGGATAAGCATGATATATTTTTTCAGGATTATTAAGTTGCACGTCTTGAAATAGTTCAATGGTTTTTTGTTTTGCCGCTTGTTTCGATAAGTTAGTATGTAGCAATAATGCCTCCCTAACTTGCTCGCCACACTTTATTACAGGATTTAACGAAGTCATGGGCTCCTGAAAGATCATGGCAACCTTGCTTCTGTTTTTTATTTTTTTATTACCACCTCCTCTTACGTGTTCACCATGAATGCTTCTTAGGGTCTCATGAAAATAGATGGCTCCTTCTGTTATTCTTGAAATTTTATGGGAAAGCAATTGCATAATCGATAAAGCCGCTACTGTTTTTCCGGATCCGGATTCCCCAACTATTCCAAGGGTTTCTCCCCTATTTAAAGTAAATGATAAAGAAGATAAAATAGGATTCCACTTTTCATCCTGTTTTAATTCTAATGAGAAATTTTTTACTTCAAGAAGATTCATCTTAATTTTTATGTACGAAATTAAAAATAATGAATAGTGGATTATATTATGTTTTAAACTGTTAACCGTTTGAAAGGTAAAATTAATGTGCAAAAATATTATGAAATCTTAAACATTCAAGCATATACAATTAAAAATTGAAATCTTTTTTAGCTTTTTATCGGATAAAACTATTCTTTATTAATTTTGCAAAATTTTTTTAAAATAGCAAAATAAAACGTAAATACTTGTTATTAAGATAAAAAGAAAATGAAAGAGCGTAAAAAAAACTGGAAAATGTATCTCCCGCTTACCCTTGTGGTAATTGGATTAATCGTAGGGGGAATAATTTGGTATATCAATTATTCTCATTATTTGAGGACAGATGATGCGTATGTAACCTCCGATAATCTGACGGTAAGTTCCAAAATTTTGGGGCGTATCAGCAAACTGTATGTAGCAGAAGGGGATTCGGTAAAGAAAGGAGAACTCATTGTTGAATTGGACAGCACAGACTTAGTTGCTGAAAAACAACATATTATAACCTCAAAATTACAAGCTCAGGCTGCAAAGTTACAAGCGGAGGCAAAATTAGAATCAGACCAAACCAGTATTAGAGTGTTGGAAATAGCTTATGAAAAAGCCTCTGAAGATTTTCAAAGAGCACAAACCCAATATACGGGCGGCGTAATTACCCAGGAACAGTATCAACATACCCGACGTGCATACGAAACGGCTCAGGCGCAATTGGATGCGGCAAAAGCGCAACTGTTGGTTTCAAAAGCGCAAATTCATACCGCTCAAACCTCTATTACCGGCGCAGAAGCGCAAATCGGCGTTATCAATTCGCAGTTGCGCAATACACGTTTGTATGCTACCGCAAACGGCATTATATCTAAACGGTGGCTGTTGCCCGGAGATGTGGTGCAACCCGGACAATCCATCTACTCTATCAACGATACCGGAGATTTCTGGATTACGGTGTATCTTGAAGAAACCAAAATGGAAACCGTGCATTTGGGACAAACCGTGCAGTTTACCATCGACACTTATCCGGAGGTTGAATTTACAGGGAAAATTTTTATGATAAGCCCCTCAACGGCTTCTCAGTTTTCATTGATTCCGCCCAATAACGCATCGGGTAATTTTACCAAAGTAACCCAGCGGATTCCTATCAAAGTATCTATTGACACGGTGAACAGCGGAAAACCGCTATCATTTTTTCAATTTAAAACCGGAATGTCGGCTGTGGTAAAAATCATTAAAAATTCATGAGAAAGGCTTCGATTTTACATCGTATTCGTAACAATCTCCGCACCCGTGATTCTTTGTACCATCCCCGTAGCAAGTATTACAAATGGTTTGTGCTTGCCAATGTGATGATAGGCACTTTCATGGCGGTACTCGACGGTACGATTGTCAATGTGGGATTGCCCAAAATCATGTCGGCATTCGGGGTAAGTTTGGATACCATTCAATGGGTCATTACGGGCTATATGCTTGCCATGGTTACCATGCTGCCTACTTCGGGGTGGCTTGCCGATAAATTCGGATACAAAAAGGTCTATTTTTTTGGATTACTTTTATTTACTATAGGTTCGATGCTGTGTGGAATGTCGAACGATGAGGTTTCACTAATTCTCTCCCGCATTATTCAGGGCTTGGGCGGAGGGATGGTACAAACGCTGGGCATGGCCATTGTGGTACGGGAATTTCCTCCTCACCAAAGAGGAATTGCGCTGGGCTTCTGGTCTATCGCTTCCGCCGCTTCTATTTCCTTTGGACCGCTTATCGGCGGCTATTTAGTAGATAACTACGGCTGGCCGTTGATTTTTGATATTAATATACCTGTCGGTATTTTTGCACTGTTATTTACGATTGTGATTCAACGTGAAGTAAAAGATTTCAATACGCGAAAGTTCGACCTGCTCGGATTTGTTTCTGTAAGCATATTTCTACCGGTATTAATGTACGCTTTAACGGAAGGAAATGCCGCCGCAAATTCGGAAGGATGGAGAGCGCCCTATATCCTGGCTTGCTTTGCCATAGCAGGATTAGCGCTTGCCGTTTTCATAACCCAGGAACTGATTACCGACCACCCGTTGCTGAATCTGCGGTTGCTGAAGTTGCGCAATTTCGGACTGGGTAATATTTTTATGTTAATATTTGGGATGGGAATGTTTGGCAGTACCTTTCTGCTTCCGCTCTATTTACAAACCGCCATGGATTACACTGCTTTACAATCGGGTATCATCTTTTTGCCGGTAGGGATTATTCAGGGAAGTATCGCTCCGTTAGTTGGACTTACGGTGGATAAGACAAACCCGAAAATTCCGCTGATTATCGGAACCTGTCTTATGTCGCTGAGTTTTTACGCCAACACCGGTTTCTCGTTTATGTCGGAACACCATACCGTAATGGTATCCTTGTATCTGAGAGGATTTGGGATGGGGATGATTTTTACGCCGTTAAACTCTTTGGCGTTACTGAATTTGCCCCGCAACCAGACGGCGCAAGCCTCAAGTATTGTGAACACCGTGCGGCAGATTGGAGGGAGTTTGGGAGTGGCTGTTTTTACCACACTGCTCACCGCACGAACCAATTTTCACGGGCAGGTTTACGGACAAGCCACAGATGCGCAATCGCAAACGCTCAAAAATGTAACTCAAAATATGGCGTATTACATTCAGCAACACGGCGGAGGTTCTTTAGCCACAGCGGCAAAACAAAGCCAGGTATTGATATCTTCACATATTCAAACCCAAGCCTATATTGATGGAATAAACGATGACTTTTGGATAGCATGTTCAATAACCATTCTGGGGTTAATTCCTATTTTGCTAATGTTCTCAAAAAAACGTTTTATGGAAAAAAACAATACATAGATCATACTTAAAAATTTATAATATGCACAAAATTAATTATATAGTAACATCTCTGCTTTTGCTTGCATTTATTGGCTCGGGACGGGCGCAGAGCAACTTCCCCACAGATTCATTAGAGTTATCAGAGGTCATCCGCCGGGTAATTCAGAACTATCCTTCCATACTCATAGCAGAACAGGAGATTGCATTTGCCGATGCCCGCATTGGACTGGCTAAATCGGATTATTTGCCCCAACTCAATTTTTCGGCCTCTTATACAAGGTTAGGACCTGTATCCTCCATGGATATTCCGGGGATGGGAACTTTTCAACTGTATCCTGCCGACAACTATGAGATGGGGGTAAATGTTCATCAATTAATTACCGATTTCGGAAGAACGTCAAAGAGAGTAAATCTGGAAAAACAAAACAAACAGTTGTCGCAACTTTCTGTAGAGCAGTTAAAACAGCAACTCTCCCTTTCTCTGCTCAATTACTTCTATTCCATGCTCTATTTGCAGGAAGCCATTAAGATTAAAAATGAAGAATTGAAAACTTTGGGGGAACATCTTGTTTTTGTAGAGAAGAAAGAAGCCACCGGTTCCTCTACGCAATATGCCGTATTGTCTACGCAGGTACGCATCTCTGCAACGGAAAATCAAAGAGTGGATTTAGAAACCTCTTTACAGGTGCTTCAGGCGCAGATGAACTCTTTCTTGGGAAATAAACCAACGCAACCGGTTACGGTAAAAGAAAAATTATGGGAACCTGTGGCATTGGAATCCGATGAGAAACTGATTGAGAGTGCGTATCAGCAAAGAGAGGAATTAAAAGTGGTTCGGCAACGCTCCGATATGGCTTCTGCCCGCCTTAGCCTTGCAAGCGCTTCACTCTATCCGGTGTTGGATCTGTTTGCTTCCGGCGGTTTTAAAAACGGATATATTATCGGAACCAATCCTAACTTAAACAGATTCACACCGAATTATGCCGCAGGAGTAAGTTTGAAATGGAATTTTTTTGATGGAAACAGAATCAAATATTATCGTCAGGAAGCGCAATCGGAAATCAACCGTGTGGAGCAGGATAAAGAATTAATCAGTCGTAACATAGCAAACGAAATTATAGAAAACAGAACCCATCTGGATGCCGCTTTCAAGAAGATTCAGCAGCAGGAATTACAACTCAGGCAGGCTCAAAGGGCGTACGAACTTGCCCAAACCAGTTTTATGGCGGGAACCGTAACCAATCTCGACCTGTTGGACAGTGAAACCGCCTTAGCCGAAAGCCGCCTGGCTTTGATGAAAAGTAAAATAGACTACACCGTGAATCTGTTGAAATTGAAAATTGCTATGGGAGAACAAATTTATTAAAAAATAAGAAGTTATAACTTGCTAACAATCAAGTGAGGATTGCGGTGGAAAAAAGCAATGACCGTCAAAGTCGGGAAAAATGGAGGGAGTTGTGCTATTGTTCGTTTAAGCACAACGAAATATACGAGATGGCTTTTCCTTCTTGCAGCCATTTTTTTTCATAGAAAGTTTGAATTTCAGTTAAAACAGAACTTATACCTGTTTGATAAATATCAGGAATATTTTCTATGATACTCCATTTTTCTAAGGTCGCCATTTTCAATGTATATTCATATAATTCTTTACTATCAGTTTTAAGATGAATGATACCGGTTGGAATAAGAATTTTTTTATAAATTGAGATAAAGTTGGGAGCAATTAACCTTTTTCGTTCTTTTTTCGGTTGCGGATCGGGAAAAGTAATCCAAATTTCAGTTACTTCATTATTGGCAAAATAATGATTAATCTGCTCAATATTCATACGAAGGAAAGCAACGTTTTTCAAGTTTTTTTCTATTCCGTCCTTACAACCGCGCCATAATCGTGCTCCTTTTCTGTCAACCCCTATAAAATTCTTATCAGGAAACTGTTCTGCCATTCCGATAGTATATTCACCTTTTCCGCACCCCAATTCCAATACAATAGGATTATGGTTCTTAAAAAAAACGGGATGCCATTTTCCTTTTAGCGGGAAAGGCTCTTCAGACACATTAAAATCAGTATATTGAAAAAGATTTTCAAATGTTTTATTTTCTGCAAATCGTTTCAATTTATTTTTTCCCATGATCAAATTTACTTTATTCCTGTCTCCACCTGTCCTGTTTCGTAATTAAATTCGGAACCGGATGTACTATGCGGAATTGAGTATATGGCCAGGAGGATGATAGAAGCAAGAATGGCCAGCGCTCTTCCTGTTTTCTTATTGCGGAATATAAGGGCAATTATCCAAAAACAGGCTGCGACTAATGTTTTTGTATCGGTAAGGTCATCTCCTAAAGGCCAGCCTGTCCAATAAGCGCCGAAGGCAAATTTTTGCACTATAGGGCCCAAAATTAATCCGCCTGTAACAATAGTTGCCAAAGCAATCCATGCATATTTTTTCCACCGATGGTCATTTCGTAAAGCCAGGAGTCCGCAAAAAGTAGAGAGTAGCATTACGGCAAACATGACCAAAATATGAGGGATAAGTATCCCCTTGGGAACATCGTTCCGGAAACGAACAACAATAGGCTTGTCTTGAAATAAAGTAGTATCAGCAATGGTTAAATAATAGGCTATTTTTCCGGCAGGGGGTTGTGCAGGCAACCTGAACTCCATACGATTGTTGGCGCCCATCACTCCCTCCACTTGTTGCCAGTCATCTTTAGCGCGAAAACGTTTAAAATGAAGCGTTACCGGAGTATCCTTCGATAAACCACTTTCGCCCTTTTTTATCTTAGTCTTGATATAGAGCAGGGAACTTTTTCCCAAACTTTCCCAATTGCCTTGAGCTTGTTGAGGCGTAATCTCAGTAATCATACTTCTGGGGCAAGTGAGCATATAAGTAGTTTCTGCTATGGTTGCCGTTACACTTTTAGGGTTTGTGGGTCCTGTTTTGCGTTGATAGAATGCGGCAAAAACAGTAATTAAAAAGGCCAAAAGCCATAGTAGCCATATTTTTTTCATAGACTAAAAAATTATAATTGCACTTTTAAGGTAATCATCTCCTCTTTACGGCGTATTTGTACGGTAATCTCATCGCCTGCTTTAAGTTCGCCAAGACGTTCCATATAATCATAGACATTAAAGACCTCTTTCCCGTTGAGATATTTAATTACGTCTCCGGGTTTGATTCCTGCTTTTTCTGCTGCTCTGCCTTCAGTTACAAAATCTACACGCAAGCCGGTAGAGTCGATGGACGAAAAATCGGGAATAATACCTAAAGTAACTTTGAAAGAGGCATGTTGAGGCGCTTCAGAGGGGCCTGCTTTTTGAAACAGAGGTGCTTTTGAAGTAGTTGCCATTTGATAAACAGCATTAAAAATATAATTACAAATAGCGGCCATCCATTCTTGATTAATTTTATCTATGTTATCAGAGGGTGTGTGATAATCGGGATGGATGCCTGTATTGAAATAGAGGACAGGAATATGGGATCCATAGAAAGCAGCATGGTCGGAGGGGCCATAACCATCCTTTGAGAGAATAAGTGTAAAGTGAGCGGGATTCGGTAATGCACGGATAAATGGTTCTCCTCCTTCAAAAGTGCCCACACCGCCAATATACAATTTTTTTAAGCTATCCATTCTTCCAATCATATCAAGGTTAAACATGATTACAGGTTTTCCTGCTCCGGCCACGGAATTGCGTACAAACTCTTTGGATCCTAAAATTCCTTGCTCTTCCGCACCGAAAGCCACCACAACAATGTTGCGTTTGAGTTCCTTTTTATGCAAGGCCAATTCACGGGCAATCTCCATGATGCCAACAACGCCTGAGGCATTATCGTCTGCTCCGGAATGTACGGCTGTTTCGTTTGGTTTGCGGCTTCCCGAGCCTATTCCTCCCATTCCCAAATGATCGTAATGGGCACCCAGCACAATCGTTTCGGTTAACGAGTCCATTTTACCCAAAAGACTCATAACTACGTTAAAAGTAGGTATTTGACTTGCGCCATGGATAGAACTGCGCTTGGACGGATCCTCTATGCTATCACTTGTACTATGCGAGGCTTGTGTAAGGTTGATATAAAAAGGTTGTAATCCATCTTGCGCAAGAGGCTGATAACCATATTTTTGTAACATATCTCTAATATAAATTGCAGAAAGGGTATCTTGGTGCGTTCCCGGAAAACGTCCTGCCATCTCTTTAGATGCCAAATAAGAGAGATTATTCAGTATGCGCTGAGATACGCCCTCTGTTTGCCCTTGCAGTTGCGTTGCTGAAAATAAAAGAAAAAAGAGCAAAGTAAGGTTATATAAAAAGCCTCTTTTTTTTGAGGTTAACACTTGCATAAATGGTTCATTTAAAGGAATATCTATAAGTTAAAAAGGGTTTCTACATTCGTTGTAGTAATATTCAAAACCTCCTCTACAGAAATTTCTAAAACAGCCGCTATTTTTTCAGCGATAAGGGGAATATAAGCGCTTTCGTTACGTTTTCCGCGGTAAGGATCGGGAGCGAGAAAAGGAGCATCGGTTTCTAAAGCCAGAGCCATAATTCCTGTTTCCTTAATAATATCTTGCAGTTTATTTTTTTTGAAAGTGATGACCCCACTAATTCCCAGTAAAAAACCATTATCTATCGCCCATTTTGCTTCTTGAATGCCTCCTGAAAAACAGTGTAAAATTCCTCTTAATGGGGTAGATTTATATTTTTTTAACACGGATAAAGTTTCATTAAATCCATCGCGAATATGAATGGAAAGGGGTTTATTAAGATCTTTTGCCCAATTCAGTTGCGTTTCAAAAGCAAGAACCTGTTCTGCATAAAATGTTTTGTCGTGATATAAGTCAATTCCTGTCTCCCCAATTCCAACCACACTATGATCGTATAGATGTTTTTCCAGCATCGTTAATTGACGTTTAAAATTGCGATTTACATCGGTAGGGTGTAGGCCGATGAGAGGGAAAAGATTTTTGGGGAACAGACTGGTAGCTTCAAAGATATCGGGAACGGATTCGTCAGAAACACAAGGCAAGATTATCTTTTCAACCCGATGTTCAAGGGCGCGCCGGATTACTTCGTAAAGATCGTTTGGGTAGTATTCTCGGTAAAGATGTGCATGTGAATCAATAAAATAGTTCTTATTCATACAACAATTTATTGATAATATCATCTATGGTGATTCCCTCTGCTTCTGCTTTATAGTTTTTGATTATACGATGTCGTAAAATATTGTGGGCAACGGCTCTTACATCCTCTATGTCGGGAGAAAGTTTGCCGTTGAGAATGGCATGAGTACGTGCCCCGATAATTAAGAATTGGGAAGAGCGCGGACCGGCGCCCCACGCTAAATACTCTTTTGCCCACTGGTGCCCTGTACCGGTAAACGGACGGGTTAAGGTAGTTAACCGAACAGCATATTCATATACATTTTCTGCAATAGGAACCTTTTGAAGTAGTTTCTGATAAAAAATAATCTCATCAATCGTCAAAATTTGCTTTGGTTCATCCATATCTCCGTGAATCGTAGTTTTCACAATGTCTACCTCTTCCTGAAAAGAGGGATAATCTAAATATATATTAAACATGAAGCGGTCTTGCTGTGCTTCGGGAAGCGGATAGGTTCCTTCCTGTTCAATAGGGTTTTGCGTAGCCAATACAAAAAAAGGATCCGGTAAGGTATAAGTTACGGCATTCATACTTACGGAACGCTCTTGCATGGCTTCCAATAGTGCAGATTGTGTTTTGGGAGGAGTACGGTTAATCTCATCTGCCAATACGATATTGGCAAAAACAGGGCCTTTAACGAATTTAAACTTACGGTTTTCGTCCAAAATCTCCGTTCCCATAATGTCGGAAGGCATTAGGTCGGGCGTAAATTGAATACGATTATATGTTAAGTTTATGGTTTTAGCAATGGTAGTAATCATTAAAGTTTTTGCCAGGCCCGGAACACCAATCAGCAGGGCATGACTACGACTAAAGAGTACCATAAGTATATTTTTCACAGTTTCATCTTGTCCAACAATTACTTTTGCAATCTCTTTTTTTAGAGCCGAATACTTTTCAACAAAAGCTTCAATAGCTTCCACATCGTTTTTAAATTGAATATTCATAGTTTTAAAATTAGTTAATTTGCCAACGCTTCACAAAATCGCAATTTTTATATTGATCGTTTATTTTAATACTGGTAGTTTTTACTTTATTAATGATCCATTTTTGAATAGCATTATTTTTCTTTTCTTCTAAAGCAGCGTTTTTAATAACGTCATAATCTTCCACTAAATTGGCTTTATGAGGGGAAACTTTACTTTTTAAATAGATTAATCGATAGGAAATTACTCCGTCGTCCGTAATATAAATAATAGGGGAAGAATAATCTCCGGGGATTAATTTATCTATAGTTGCAAAAGTAGTTTGGTCTAAAGATTCCTGGTCAAATTTAGTAGAGAGCGTATAGGGATTAATCACCCAGCCGCCGCTCAGTTTGTTGGGGTCTTCGGAAAATTCTAAGGCAGCGTCACTAAAATTCATTTTTTTAGTAAGAATAACCTGTCGAATGCTATCCAAATATTCAATTACTTTTACCTGTTTTTCGGGAGAAGGCTTAGGTTGTATTAAAATATGTGATAGATCAATTGATTCTCCTCTTCGTTCGTGTAACAAAATGATATGATAACCGGCACGTGTTTTTATTACATTGGAAATTTCCCCTGATCTAAGGTTAAATGCGACAGCCTCAAATTCGGGGTAGAGCACGCCCCGTTCAACAAATCCCAAGCGTCCTCCTTTGGAAGCGCTTGCCTTATCATCGGAATACAAGCGTGCCAGCATGGAAAACTCTTGTTCTTTTTTATCCCCTGCCCGAAGCGCTCTTTCTTTGTAATTTTCCAAACGCGATTTTATCTCAGTAATCTCATCTTCACTTACTTGCGGTGTTTTTAAAATATGTCCAAACTCATAAGTAGCAGGAATAATAGGCATACTGTCTAATCCCACTTTATTTACAAAAGATTTTACTTCTGAAGGCGTAATGGTAATATTGGCAGTTATTTTATCCTGTACTTCTTCAACATACATTTGGTCGCGTACAATTTCACGCAACTCTTTCTTAATTTCTGCCATACTCTTTCCGAAGTGTTTTTCAAGCACTTTGGGGTCTCCACCCGTCAGTTGCAAATAATAGTTTATCCGTGCATTAAGTGCTCCCTCCACTTGTTGTTCCGTAATCACTACACTATCCACATCTGCTTGATGCAACATCAATTTGGTATAAATCAAATGTTCAAAAACGGTACATTTTTCTTCTGCATTCTCATCCTGTACGGCAAATTGAGCAACATAATCGGCATAAGCTTTGTCCAAATCGGATTGTAAAACAATCTCTTTTCCTATAGTGGCAATAATGCCGTCTATCACTTGCGAAGTTTGCGCATTTGTGTAAAAGAAACTGATTATAAAAAAAATACAAAATGAAAAGTGATGCTTCATAAAAATTTTAAAAAAGAACGCAAAAGTATATGAAATTTTGAAAATTCCAAGCAGGAAAGGAGAAAAGTAGCAAAATCATTAAAAATTGAAATTTGATTTTTGCTCAACGTTTGTTCAAAAACCTCATTTACACTTCATTTTACAACCAAACAACCTCAGTAGTAGTGAGATATATCGGTTTTTCAACCTCATTACATCATTTTTATTTTTTTCAATACAGAGACACCGAGTTCACAAAGTAGCACAGAGAAAATCATCCCCCATTTAAGATATAAACATTTGATTGTTAATGTTTTACATTCTGAAAATAACGATATTTTTTGTATATTTGCCTCGTAACCAATAAATTATACTTATTATGAGAAAACCGTTTTTATCCTATTTTTGCACGATGAAAGATCATCGAATTAATTTGTTGCTCCTCTATACAATACGGGATTCTTCCCGCATTTTACTCATGTTGACAGGAAGCGGACGATCTTCTTCAAGACTGCGCTTGCTACTGATGATGAGCATCTCTGCTAAAGTCTTAACAG
>Ga0209628_10000117_pt1 | contig 42573 bp, 34 predicted proteins | sample TergutCu122P4_FD_187285 | JGI IMG/M metagenome (GOLD analysis project Ga0209628, IMG submission 187285) | Cubitermes ugandensis P4 segment gut microbial communities from Kakamega Forest, Kenya - Cu122 P4 (SPAdes) (version 2) | ecosystem: Host-associated > Arthropoda: Insects > Digestive system... | reverse complement strand
TACTCATGATTGCCCTAACTAAAAAACGACGACGATGGTTTGATGACTTGTGGAATTATCCCATAAATTTACCTTTTTTCTCTAATGCGTAATTTGGGTTAAACCTAACTGTAAAAGCAGGAGAATTATTAGAAATGGTAGAATATTGTGTACAATCTACCCGAAAATCGTTAGAACAACAAATAACAGATTCTAACACAGAAACCTACCCAAGTCCCGAACAGGTATCTAAAATACTTGGAGTGGACAAAACAACCCTTTGGCGTTGGAGTAAATTAAATTACCTTGTGCCTATTTCAATAGGTGGTAAGAGAAGGTATAGAATGTCCGATGTGAAAGAACTTTTGGGAGAAAGGGGGAATAATGAATAACATTGATTTTAATCAATATGAAATTGATTTATACTTATAAAATCCCAACCCATATATCATAGCGTTTTATACATCAATTTGGGCAACTTTCAGAGGGTTATTTTTGGGCTAAATTAAAGCGAAAAGAGAACGAAATTAGTAAAATGTAATATAAAATATACTCCTGTCGTTGCAATTTGGTACAAGGCAAGGTTAATATAATATACTTGAAAACACCTTTAAAATAAGCACTTTATTGAAGCATGAATATTACATTAGTTTGTATTAAAATGCCAATATCGTGCCAAAAAGAGAAAACAAAAATTGCTAACAACTTCATTTTGAATTTATTAGCAATCATTGAGGCGGTCCGGACGGGACTCGAACCCGCGACCCCGTGCGTGACAGGCACGTATTCTAACCAAACTGAACTACCGAACCGTTTTTTGTTTGGAGCGGCAAAAATAGGATTTTTTTGATACTAATATTATATGATGAAAATATTTTTTGAAATATTGCTACTCAGGGAGCTTTTGAAAATAAGGGTTTAAGGTAAAAATTTTGAACTCCTAAACTTTTGAACTCTTCAACTCTTAAATTTATCCCCTCCGCCTGTGAATATCTGAGGAGTCCCACGATTGATGCAACAACTCATCGTGTATAGTGCGAACTATCATCAAAAAAATATCCAACTTTTTCTCTACAAACCAACGTATCGCTTTGTCCTCCTTTCTACACGCCGCAGCAAAAAGTAACATGAAATTCAATTGGTTTTGCTGTAACCAATTAATGGCGTTATCTTCTCCGTCAATGGCATTGCTGAGGACGCCAAATTCAGGATAATCACTTTTTAACAGCCAATACAACGCCTCCGTATTGGAATGAACCGCCGCCGAAAAGGCCGCTAACTCCGGAAATCCGTTTTGAAATAAAAAATCGGTAAACTTGCTGTCGCCTTTCAAACTCTCGTTCAAAGCAAGTAAAATTTTGGGGTCGTAATCAGAAAGGCAGTGTGGCATAGTGGTTAGTGATTAGTGATTAATAGGTTGTGGGTATTATTATCAGTATTCACGGGGCGAAAGATAAAATCCTTTTATATTAATTTGCAAAAATATGAAAACCAAACAAAAAACCATATTTTCGCCACCTAAAAAAATTGACTCACAACGAAGCAATGATAGCTCGTTCTCCATTAATCATTAACCACTAATCACTAATCACTATTTATGGGTTTTTTTTCATTTTTTTCTAAAGATAAGAAAGAGGAACTGAATCAGGTTCTTGAAAAATCAAAAGAGAGTTTCTTTCAAAAATTAGCCAAAACTGTGGTCGGAAAATCAAAAGTGGATGACGAAGTGTTGGATAATTTAGAAGAGATTTTAATTGCTTCCGATGTGGGCGTGGAAACGACCTTACGAATTATTCAAAGAATTGAAGCGCGGGTTTCAAAAGATAAATATATAAGTACGAGTCAATTAAATACTATTCTGAAAGAAGAGATTATAGCGTTGTTAATTGATAATAATGCGGAAAATTTATCGGATTTTGAACTTCCGAAAAGCGATTTACCCTACGTAATTATGGTGGTTGGCGTAAATGGCGTGGGTAAAACCACCACAATTGGAAAGTTGGCGCATCAATTTAAACAAAAAGGCTATAATGTAATGCTTGGGGCGGCAGATACGTTCCGCGCCGCCGCCGTTGACCAGTTAGAGATTTGGGCGGAACGCGCAGGTGTGCCCATCATCACTCAAAAAATGGGCGCTGACCCCGCCGCCGTGGCATTCGATACAGTGGCTTCCGCAATTTCCCGAAAAGCGGATGTGGTGATTATTGATACCGCCGGTCGTTTGCACAATAAAATCCCGCTGATGAAAGAACTCTCAAAAATCAAAAACGTGATTCAAAAGCAAATACCGGACGCTCCCCAAGAAATTCTGCTGGTTTTGGATGGTTCTACCGGACAAAATGCGATTGAACAGGCACGGCAATTTACGGCAGCCACAGAAGTTAATGCATTAGCAATTACAAAATTAGACGGAACGGCGAAAGGTGGGGTAGTCATCGGCATCTCCGACCAGTTCAGCATTCCTGTAAAATATATAGGTGTAGGCGAAAAAATTGAACAGATTCAAGTGTTTAACCGTACAGAATTTGTAGATTCTCTGTTTTAAAAGAATTAAAATGCAGAAACCGATACCAAATGCAAAGTATCAGTTTGATATTCAATATTATAAAATTACCCTACCATGAAATAAGTGCTTGGGTATTCATGTTGAACCTCTTTTATACGTTTGCTTAGAGCAAATGCAATGGTAAGAGTTCCTATTCTGCCTATATACATTTCTAAAGCAAGAATCAATTTTCCTGCATTACTATATTGAGATAAATCACCCATACTTAATCCGCAGGTAGAAAACGCTGAAACAGATTCAAATAACAAATTTAAAAATGATGCTTTCGGTTCAACAATGGCAAGAAAAAATACGGATATAAAAACAAGGAGAAGAGACATTACCACAATAGAATATGCTTTATCTACAATTTCAAAAGGAATTGTCCTTTTTCTAAATTCAATATTTTTCTTTCCCCGAATGGTGGCTATTATAGATTTAAAGAGCACAAAAGCCGTAGTCGTTTTAATTCCTCCGCCAGTGGAGCCCGGAGAGGTGCCTATAAACATCAGAAGTAGTATGAGAATGAGTACGGGAAGTGAGATTTGCTTTACATCCACAACATTAAGTCCTGCATTGGAGGCATTTATGGCTTGAAAAAGTGATGACATAAATTTTTCAATGAAATTAGTTTTGTCATGTAAAGAATTATTTTGTTCAAGAAATAAGAAAATCAACGTACCTGTTACAACAATAATAGCTGTGGTGTAAAAAATAATATAGGAGCTTGTTTTTAAGTGTTTCCATTTGTATTTACGTCGCTCACGAATGGCAGCAAAGCTAAAAACATCCTGTAGAAAAACAAAACCAAATCCCCCCAAAAGCATAATCACTAACATGATCATTTGAGGAACAAAACTGTGTACAACGGCAGCATTCATAAAACAATCATCCCAAAGAGTAAACCCTCCATTGGTAAAAGCAGAAATAACGTGAAAGAGCGAATAATACAGTGTTTCGGTGTTGCTTGCAAACAAACCCGTAGTTCTCCAGTAAATAAAAAGAGCCATTGTCCCTAACAACTCAATTAACACAGTAGCAAACACAATATCTTTGAGTAATTTAGTAGAATCTGATATTTTATTGGTGGATAATATTTCTTTGATTAAATGTCGCTGCTTTAAACTGCCTTGCGAACGAGCGAAAAAAGTAGTAAAAAATGTAGCAAAAGTAAGGATATTGATCCCGCCAAATTGCATTAATAACATGATTATAATCTGACCGCGAAGTGTAAAATCGGTTCCAATACTTAAAACGCAAAGCCCTGTTGTAGTACTTGCGCTAACGGAAGTAAAAAGTGCATCTACAAAAGAAGTTCCGTTTGTGGTCATGCGGGGAAGTAGCAATAAGATGGTTCCGAAAGCGATAAGTATAAAAAAAGATAACATCATCAACCCCTGAGGGCCTAAACGCAATTTTGTGATTAATTCATTGGATTTAGCCAACTCAACCCCCGAAACAAATAAAAAATAAAACTGAATAAAGAGCACATATGAGTTTTCAATATCTTGATTTTCAAAAGACCCAATTTCAAATCTGATGATTTGTACCACAAGGAGATAAATGAGGACAATGCCCAAAATAATTCCCTGAAAGCGATTTTCCCGCAGATATTGTTTGCGATGAATGGAATAGAGAAGAAGAATGAGATATTTTAATGCGTAAAAAGCTAAACTATAGGTAACAATTTGATGAATGATTTTTTTTTGAGAGATATCAATATAAAATCCATGATAATAACCAATAGCAACTAAGGCAAATATTGCAACTATGAAGCTACAGATCCCTAATATTTTTTTAATTCTTTCAAAATATTCAACAATATGCAATTTAAACCGGTTGTTAAACTCTTCGGATAGAAAAGAATACATATTACTGATTTACTTTGATAAAATTCTCAATATCTACCGATTTTCCAAAAAGCACAAATACGTCTTCCGTCATAATAATTTCAGCATTATCGGGAACGCCAATAATATGTTTTCCGGCATTGGTTCGGTTATTATGCAGTTCTTCAAACATTCTCTGAATGGTAATTAAGCTCAGGCGGTAGTTATCACGTAATCCCACATCTCCTATTTTACTCCCGATAAGCGAATGTGGAGCCACAATTTCGGCAATTTGATATTCATCAGGAAGTTGCAAACAGGACAGAATTTCCGGTGTCATTAATCTTTCGGCAACTAATGTTCCGATTTCGTTTTCGGGAGAGAGAAACTCAGTTACTCCCATTTTTTCCAGAATTTTTTGCTGATTTTTACCCAACGTTCTACAAATGATTCGTTTAACTTTTAAATCCAGCAGATTTGATACGCATAATAAGCGCGCTTCAAAATCGTTTCCGATGGCCACAATAACCGTATCAAAGTCTTGAATATTTTCAGCCATCAAAGCACGTTTGTTGGTTGAATCCACACAAACTGCATACGCCACATCATCAGCAATATCTTGAATTACAGATAAAACGGAGTCGATTACCAATACTTCAGCGCCTTTCTGAGAAAGTGCAATAGCGATGGCAGAGCCAAAGTGTCCCGCTCCTATTACCACAAATTTTTCTTTTGACATTTTTTTTCAATAAAATTCGATAAATAAGTATAAAATTGTATAAATTAAATATATACAAATAAAATGGAGTTTTTTGAATGCTTATTCTTTAATAAATTTTCCAATTATTTGATTCGAAATCTTAATAAGATAGATGCCGGTAGGTAAATGAGAGATATTCACGGTTAGCAGCGAATGACTTGCAATGTATGAAAAGGGAGTGACCGTTAATACATTTCTGCCAAAAACATCATAAATTTCAATAACTCCATCTTGTAATTCGTGATTCGTAATTCGTAATTCATTCCCCACCGGATTAGGATAAATAATAAAATTTGAATTGTATTCAGTAATGGCATTAGGAATACTTGCGCATGATTCATTACTAAAGTCACTTTCCTGGACCCCACTAACCGAAGTTACTTTATAGCAATGTTCGTTAAAGTCATTCAAAGGAATCGTGCTGGTATAAGATAAATTTGTGGTTTCTGTAATTCTTACACTATCATTATCTTTGTAAACATAATATTTGAGAGGGGGGGCAACGGGAGCATCCCAGGTAATTTGGATCGTACGTCCTTGCAGATATTGTGCCTTGCAATTGGTAGGAGGATCTAAGGGCGGAGGGGGGATCTCTTTGTCATACAGGGCTAAAGTTGCGATACAGGCAAGGTGTGCTTTGGTAAATGCGGAGACTTGCGCCGGATTATTTACACTGGGGCCAATAATATCTCCCAAACATGGGAGCGATCCCAAGCAGGGATTACTGCAACCGCCGTAGACTGTTCCTCCTGCAACATGATGAATAAACGGGCTATCACAATCAGTATCTTCAAAAGGCCAAACTCCTTTATAACCCATATTGTTAAACGAAGTATGATCACTGTCTCCCCAAGGCAATGATGAAAATTGACGAATGGGAATTTCAGGAAAATAGACGTTGCAAATCTGCACAGAATAATCTGCTAAGGGTTGCGCATATTTAGGATAAATATAATCTATATGAATGTCGGTTCCTTCTCTTAAAAAACCTATCATATCTAAATTAAAGTAACCTACAATATTCATTTTTTCATTGGCACATTTTTGTGCATAATAACTACTGCCGAAAAGGCCATATTCTTCGGCAGAGAAAGCACAGTATATGATGGAACGTTTAAAATCGTATTTACTTAATACTCTAGCAGTTTCTAAAATACCTGCAGTTCCGGAGGCATTGTCGTCTGCTCCGGGCGCATCATTAAATGTGCCATTCACATGCGATTCATAAGTAAAAGAGTCGTAGTGTGCCCCGCAAACTACATATTCATCAGGAAATTCAGTTCCGCGTTGAATAGCAATTACATTATCATTATTAAAATTATAGCCGTTATAGGTCCAGTTAAAATTATGCAGTGCTACGTCGAGCCCCAGGGCTTGATACTTCTGCATAATCCAATCGCGGGCAGCAATATGATTGTTGTGATGACAATTTCTGGTTATAAAATCTTGAAGAGTCTGAATGTAATACATGATACTATCCGTTGAAACTTGAGAGAGAAACTCAAGGATAGACTCATCAGGTTCTGTAATGAAAGGATATTCGGTAATACTTTTTGGCAGTTTGGCCTCTATATCTCTTATTGCTATCATTCCATCATTTTTTGCAGGCATAAACTCATTAGACAAAAGTTGCATTATCAGGAAATTGTTTCCCGAGTAAAGCAGTTTCCCATTTCGGTTTGTTTTGGATAAGTATTCCTCTTTGTGTTGCTCTAAACAATACACAATGGCGTACTGTTTTCCGTCAGCAAAGGGGTTTTCATCAAGCATGACAGATCCTTCATAGCTCATATTTTCTTTAGCAGTTGCAACTACATAGTCATCACAGTAGTAGTGAATTTTGAGGTTGTGATCGTTAAATAGAATCTCTACATTGTTGCTTTCATTAGTGGGGATAAAAATCAATTTTTCTGCAGAGGTAACGAAAGGTGTCAATAATAAATAAAGTGTCAGAATAAGTAATTTTTTCATAATAAATTTTGATTATAAAGATAGTCGCAAATAAATATAAAATTCTTCAAATTGCGTGTAAATAAATGAAAAAAGGATAATTTTATAGAATTGATTTTTTTATTCTTTTGTAGGATTAAAAAAAAGTCATGGCGCTTATTAAATCTATATCAGGTATTCGTGGTACTATTGGCGGAGAATCAGGCGAAAACCTAACCCCCATTGATGTGGTGAAATTCACATCCGCATTTGTAACATTGATTACAGAAAACAGGAAGCGTGAAGTTGAAAAGGCAGCAGTGATAGTGGTTGGTCGCGATGCCCGTATTTCAGGTGCTGTGATTAATCAGTTGGTTTGTGCCACGTTGCAAAGTAAGGGGGTGAATGTAATTGATGTCGGACTCTCAACTACCCCTACTGTTGAGATAGCAGTAGTAAAGCATCAGGCAGATGGAGGTATCATTATTACGGCCAGCCATAACCCAATGGAATGGAACGCTTTGAAATTATTAAACAATAAAGGAGAATTTATTTCCGTAGAAGATGGGAAACAATTATTAGAAATTGTAGAAAATAAATGTTTTAATTATGCAACTATTGATGGTTTGGGTAGTTATACGGAATATAATCGTGCTATTGAAGATCATATCAACGAGATTTTAAGATTGGATTTGGTGGATGTAAAAGCGATACGGGAAGCCGGTTTCTCTGTAGTTTTCGATGCGGTTAATTCTACAGGTGGAATTGCTATTCCGAAATTATTAGAAAAATTAGGAGTAGCCAACTATAAAGCACTCTATAGCGACCCTACCGGTATTTTTCCTCACAATCCAGAGCCATTGCCGGAACATCTGTATGAGATTTCGGCAATAATGAAGAATGCTGAGAGCAGAGAGCGAGAAGCAGATAGGTTTTTCGGCATACAATCAGAAGATCAAAATCCGAAATCTTTCGATGTTGGTTTTGTAGTTGATCCCGATGTGGACAGACTGGCCATCGTTATGGAAAACGGTGAAATGTTTGGAGAAGAATATAGTTTGGTTGCGATAGCCGATTACGTGTTGCAGTATAAAAAAGGGAATACTGTTTCCAACTTTTCTTCTTCCCGAGCATTAAAAGAGATTAGTGAAAAATATGGAGTAGTTTATACGCCAACCTCAGTGGGCGAAGTGCATGTTGTTAAAAAAATGAAAGAAACGAATGCCATTATCGGCGGCGAAGGAAATGGCGGTATCATTTTTCCCGAATTGCACTATGGGCGAGATGCATTGGCAGGGATAGCACTCTTTTTATCTTTTATGGCAACCTCTAAATTAAAATGTTCCGAAATTAAAACTTTGTATCCTAATTACATAATTATTAAGAATAAAATTCAACTCACAAAAGATATGAATATTGAGGAAATATTGCATCAGATAGTTCAAAAATATGCTTCCTATAACCCCAACACCATGGATGGCGTAAAAATTGATTTTGAAAGTGGCTGGGTACATTTGCGACCATCAAACACAGAGCCGATTATTCGTATTTATGCAGAGGCGCCGACTGAAAGTGAGGCGAAAAAACTACAGAGTTACTTCCTAAACCTATAAGTTAAACACTCTATTAATAATGTATAGTATTATAACAGAAAATCTTACAAAAAAATTCGGCACATTTACTGCGGTAAATAATATTTCCTTTTCGATAAAAAAGGGAGAGATATTCGGTTTTCTCGGTGCAAACGGTGCAGGAAAAACCACCGCCATGAAGATGATGTGTGGGCTACTTTTGCCAACTTCCGGAACTGCCAAAGTTTCCGGCTACGATTTGACTACTCAATCAAAATTGATTAAGAAAAATATCGGCTATATGAGCCAACGGTTTTCCTTGTATGACGATTTAACTGTGTATGAAAACATGAAGCTTTTCGGCACCATTTATAAAATTGATAGGAAAATATTGGAGGGCCGCATTCAAGAGAGTTTGGATGAGTTGAGTATGCATAGTTTTGCGAAAGATTTAGTGCGCTCTATTCCTTTAGGTTGGAAACAACGTTTGGCTTTTGCTACGGCATTGTTACACCGTCCTCAGATTGTTTTTTTAGATGAACCCACCAGCGGCGTTGACCCCATTGCGCGCAGAGAATTTTGGGGGCTGATTTATAAAACCGCAGCTACCGGTATTACTATTTTTGTTACCACACACTATATGGATGAAGCCGAATATTGTGAACGTATCTCCATCATGGCAGAAGGAGAGTTGAAACTGATAGGCACTCCCACCGAATTAAAAGAAAAAATGGGAACACCTACTGTTGACGGTCTTTTTGAAAAATTTGTAAATAGATAATTATGAGAGCATTTCTGTCAATTTTACAAAAAGAATTTATCCACATTTTACGCGACAGGGTATCCCTGTTTTTGGTTTTGGCAATGCCTGTGGCACTCATCCTGCTTTTCGGATTTACAATAAGCACTGAGATAAGAAATGCAAAAATCTCTATCCTTGACCGGTCTAAAGATTCAAAATCGAAACAGTTGATAGAGAACATTACCGCATCCGGGTATTTTCAGTTGGTAAATTGTTTAGAGTCTGAAGCAGAAATTGATCATGACTTTAAAAATAAACAGATCAAAATTGCGATCATTATTCCTCCCCGATTTGAAGAGTCGTTAGCAAATGATCATATTGCTAATATTCAAATAATTAATGATGTATCAGATATTAATATCGCTTCTATTTTAAACAACTATCTACGGGCGGTATTCAACGATTATATTACGGAATACAACAGCCAAAACAATGCATTGGCAACACCTATATCTATTGTAACTACCATGCAGTATAATTCGGAATTAAATAGCGTGTATATGTTTGTTCCCGGGATTATTACGCTCATTATGATTATTATCACAGCATTGATGTCATCCATTACCTTAGCACGTGAGAAAGAGACCAATACTATGAATATGATGTTGATTACCACTGTTAAAAAGATCAATATTGCTATTGGAAAAGTAATTCCATATATGATTCTTTCTTTGATTAGTACTATTTTAATTTTGATTATTAGTGTGTTTGTTTTTCAAATGCCGATAAAAGGGAGCATTGGGTTGTTGCTTTTTTTATGTATTATTTTCATGTTTACGGCTGCATCGTTTGGGCTGCTCATCTCAGCAGTTTCTAAAACGCAGTTAGATGCTATGATGGTTACCATGATGGGATTGTTTTTACCCACCGTTTTGCTTTCCGGATTTTTGTTTCCGTTAGACAACATGCCGCTCTTCTTTCAGTGGTTAGCTGATCTGTTTCCCGCCAAATGGTTTATCATTGCCATAAAAGATGTAATGCTCAAGGGGGCTACTTTTACGGATATTTGGAAACATTTACTTATACTTAGCGTAATGTCTGTATTTATGGTGGGGTTTAGTTTATCGCAAATAGATAAAAGATAAAAATTTAAAAAATTTTAATACTTATGTTACAACTTTTGAAAAAATAAAATGTTAAAAATGAATTATTCGGAGTCCCCTTAATTTTGGTAATATCCAAATTGCTTCATGGGTAATTCTTGATTACGCCAATCTTTGAGTACTTTTACCGAAATATCTAAAAAAACATGTTTTTCTAAGAAATATTCAATGGCTTTTCTGGCTTCAATGCCTAATTGCTTGATGGCAGAGCCTTTGTTCCCAATAATGATTCCCTTCTGGCTCTCCCGTTCACAATAGAGCATAGTCCCAATGCGCACGATATTATCCTCCTCTTTATAACTTTCCACAACAACTTCAACACTGTATGGTATCTCTTTTTTGTACAACAATAATATTTTTTCCCGAATGATTTCAGAGATAAAAAACCGCATCGGACGGTCTGTCAGTTCATCCTTTGGAAAAAAAGGGGGTGATTCGGGGAGTAAAATAGTGATCTCCTCCAATAATAAATTTACAAATTTTCCTGTAAGTGCTGATATTTCTATGGCTTTCGCCTGAGGTAATAAATTCTTCCAATAAGATTTCGTTGCCATAATAGTATCTTCGGTAGCTTTATCAATTTTATTAATTACTAACAAAAGTGGAGTAGAAAGTTGTTGTAATTTTTCAATAATTTCTTGCTTATAATTAGTTTCCCCACATTCAATAAGATATAATACTACATCAGCATCTTTCAGCGATTCGTTCACAAGGTGCATCATCAGTTCCTGCATTTTGTAGGCGGGCGTTAATATTCCGGGTAAATCGGAATATACAATCTGGTAATCATCCCCGTTAACAATTCCTTTAATACGGTGTCGTGTTGTTTGAGCTTTAGAGGTAACTATCGACAATTGTTCGCCAACCAACCGGTTCATGAGTGTACTTTTACCTACATTAGGATTTCCTATAATGTTTACAAAGCCGGCTCTATGTATTTTTTTTTCAATCATTATTTTTTATTTATGAATTTCATCAAACTGTAACAGATTTATTCTAATCAGGATGCTATCTTTTAGCGCAAGTAATTTTTTATTATCAGGTTCTATTTGTAGCGCTTTATTACAATCTTGCAGGGCGTTTCCAAACTCCTCCAACTTATACCTTGCAATAGCTCTGTTTCCATAAATACCGCAATATTTCTTAGTAGTACTCAACGCTTCAGCTTTATCAAAATCTAATAAGGCTTCTCTCAGACGCCCCAAAGTAACTTTCAAAACGCCTCTGCTATTATACAGTAGAGGAGCATTTTTATCGTGCATAATGGCGGAATCTAAATCCAGGAGCGCCCCTTCAAAATCGCTTATACCGGTTTTTGCAATAGCTCTCATATCATAAATCTCATTTCCTTCTACTCTAATAGATAAAGATTTATTAAAAAGTGCAATCGCCTCATGATATCTTCTATAAAGCATATTTATTTTGGCAATGTTATTGAAAGCGGCAGTACTGTTAGGATCTAATCGAAAAAGTTTGTTACAATCTTGATAAACAAGATCATAGTTTCCTTTTTCAAGATAATAATTTGCTCTGTTTTCGTAGGGCACCACGGGAATACCCTGATATTTTTCTACGGCTTCTGTTACCGTAAGAACATTTTGCAGGGTACGTGCTTTAATAAATGAAGTAATGCTAAAGATAAAAATGACCAAATATATTAGATATTTGCTATGCGGTAAACGGTGCCAAGTGTTAAAGAGGCGATAAAGAATATTTAATAGAATTATTAAAATACCGATTTGCGGGAGTAGAAATCTATGTTCTAAATAATCTATATATTCTGTTTTGAACAACATGGTTGGAAAAAGAAATAAAAAAAACCATAATAAAAAAAACATAGTTTCCCATTTTCTTTCTGATTTTTTTAAAAAGTAAAATAGAAGCGCCATTAAAATAATGGTTCCTAAAATATTTTTTGTTAAGGTAATAGCCGGATAGGGCGACATTTCGTAAGGCACTATAATTTGGGACAGCGCTGCTAAAAAAATTTGTAAATTATAAGCAATATCATTTCCAATAAGTGCCTTATTAGTACTGATAGACTGATAACGAAGATAATACCAAACGATTCCAACACAAAGCATCCCACCTGCAAGAAGAATATGTTTGAAATTAATTTTTTTAAATATATTTCTGTTTTCCGTATTCTCAGAACTCATTATCACGAAATAGAGCAGAAAAAATAGAGGAATCATGGCCGCTGTTTCTTTGGAAAAGAGAGCCCATGAAAAGCATATCAAGGTAAGCCCCAAATCCTTATATTTACTTGATTTTAGAAAATTAATAAAGCAGATAAAGGAGAGTAGCGTAAAAATAGTGAGTAATAAGTCGCCACGGGCTGGTATCCAAGCTACCGACCACGTATTAAGCGGATTAGAAATAAATAGAAGCGTTCCCAGAAATGCAAAATGGGGAGTGGTCTTAAATTTTAATAAAAAGAAATAAAGCGAGATGCCCGTAATAATAAATAAAATCAAATTGGTAAGATGAAGCATCCAGGGATACAGATCTCCGGCAATCAAACCATCTAATGCAAAACTCAAATTTTGTAAAGGACGGTATACAACACTTTGATTACTGAAAAAAGCATCGGTAGTGAAGATGGTTTTAAATGAGAAGTCGGTAGTGAAAAAAGATTTATTTAAAATAAAAATAATTTTATCATCGAAATAAACTAAATCGAAAGTTACTACCTGTGCGTAAATTCCTATAGTTATTCCAATGATAGCAAGCAGATAAAGCCAATCTTTTTTTACATCTTTCACGGTGTTTTTATCCTAAAAATGGATACCCATATTGTACGGGTGGCACTAAAGTTTCTTTAATGGCTCTAGGGCTGATCCAACGGTATAAGTTTAATTCACTGCCTGCTTTATCATTGGTTCCGGATGCGCGGGCTCCTCCAAACGGCTGATTTCCTACTACTGCACCGGTACATTTATCATTCAGATAGAAGTTTCCAGCGGCATAACGCAGTTCGTTCATAGCATAATTCAACGCATAACGATCTTTCGCAAAAATGGAGCCGGTTAATGCATAGATAGAGGTTGTATCGCACAGTTTGAGCGTTTCTTCATATTTATTATCATCATAGATATAAACTGTTACCACCGGACCAAAAATTTCTATTTCCATAGATTCATAGTTTGGAGTTTTGGCAACAATAATAGTGGGCTCAATAAAATAGCCAACCGATTTATTATAGCCGCCCCCTACTACAATTTCCGCATCTGTTGATTTCTTTGCTCTATCAATAAAACCTGCAATATTATCAAACGATTTTTCATCAATCACAGCATTTATAAAATTAGAGAAGTCGCGCACACAGCCCATTTTCACTGTTTTTATCATTTCTTGAATATGAGTTAACGTTTCTTTCCACAACGATTTAGGAATATAGCAGCGCGAGGCGGCCGAGCATTTTTGACCCTGATATTCAAACGCACCCCGAAGAATTGCTACTGCCAGTTCGCGTGAATTAGCCGAAGTATGCGCAAAAATAAAGTCTTTTCCGCCGGTTTCGCCTACAATTTTAGGATAAGTTTTGTACTTGTCAATATTATTTCCGATAGTTTTCCAAAATGCATTAAATGTTCCTGTACTACCTGTAAAATGGACACCGGCAAAATCGGGCGAACTAAAAGCCACCTCACTAATAGTAGTGCCACTGCCGGGCAAGAAGTTAATTACCCCGTCGGGAATACCGGCTTCTTTAAATATTTTCATCAGGTAATAATTGGATAAAATTGCGGTTGTAGCAGGTTTCCAAATAGTTACATTTCCCATTAATACCGGTGCTATGTTTAAATTTGCGGCAATTGCGGTAAAATTAAACGGCGTAATCGCATACACAAAGCCCTCTAATGGTCTGTATTCCATTCTATTAATGGTAGTATTATCTGAAATTGGCTGTTGAGCATAAATTTGCGATGCGAAGTAAGTATTAAAGCGCAAAAAATCAACACATTCACAAGAAGCGTCGATTTCAGATTGAAAGGGATTTTTTCCTTGTCCGAGCATTGTGGCAGCACTTAATACATAACGATATTTTTTTGAAATAAGCTCGGCAGCTTTCATCATAATAGATGCGCGTTCCACCCAAGGCATCTCTTCCCATTGTTTTTTGGCTGCCATAGCAGCATTAATAGCCATCTGAACTTCCTTTTCCGTAACTTGATGATAATTAGCCAAAACATGTTTGTGTTCGGTGGGCATTACCACTTTTCCCATTTTTCCGGTTTTAACCTCTTTTCCACCTATAATCAATGGAATTTCGATTACTTCATGATACTGTTTTTCCAATTCGGTTTGCAAGGCGGCACGTTCGGGGGTACCCGGTGCATAAGAATAAATAGGCTCATTGAGCGGTTGCTTAAAGTGAAATAATTGATTATTCATATTTTAGATATTATATGTTTGACGTGCGAAGATAGTAAAATTTAACCAAGTAGATTCTTGATTGTTTTAATATCATTTCATAAGTAAAAAAATAAAGAAAAAGTTACTTTTGCCGTACAGAATAGTAATGATTAAACAATGAGAAATAATATTCCTGTTTCTGAACGTATTTTATACGAAGATAACCATTTAATTATTGTACACAAATTGCCCGGAGAAATAGTACAAGCCGACCCAACAGGAGATGAGCCACTGTCGGAAAAAATTAGAACATTCTTAAAAGAAAAATATCAGAAACCGGGAAATGTATTTGTGGGCATTGTTCACCGTATTGACAGACCGGTAAGCGGTGTGGTAATTTTTGCTAAAACCTCTAAAGGTCTCCTTCGGATGAATGAAATTTTTAAATTGAGAAAAATAAGAAAACTTTACCACGCTTTAGTAGAACAAAAACCTAAAGTTTTAGAACAAACACTGACACAATTTATTAGAAAAAATGAAAAACTAAATAGAAGTGTAGTCTCCAATGAATCAAAAGAGGGATATGTATCAGCTACTTTACACTACAAATATTTACATTCTACGGAAAACTATCATTTATTTGAAATAGAAATATTTACAGGAAGACATCATCAAATTCGGGCACAGCTTGCAGCAAATGGCATGTATATTAAAGGAGATTTAAAATATGGGGCCAGGCGCTCCAACCCGGATGGTTCTATTTCGCTCCAAGCACAAAAAGTAATATTTGAACATCCAATTGCTAAAAAAATTATTGAAGTAGAAACGCCGTTTAGATTATTTCCGGTTTAAAAATTATTTTTCACTCACTCTTAAAAAATTTATCTTTGCGCTTCATTATTACAAACTGATTTATTTATGGAACAAAATTCACATTATCAACGTAAACCCGAATCCGGCAGCCGCAAGTTTTGGCGCGTGGTGTTCGGCTCTATGGTAGGTTTTATTTTTACCTACATTCTCCTCATTTTTCTAAGCCTCTTTATTGCGTTTGGAATCGTAGCCTCATTCTCTACTTCTAAAATGCCGATGGTAAAGAACAATTCGGTGCTGAAAATAACATTAGACGGAAAGATTGAAGAACGCGGCGAAGATAATCCGTTTGAAAATACCGGATTGGAAAGTTACGGAACCTCAATTACCGGCTTGGACGACATCCTGAACAGTATCAAAAAAGCAGGAGAAGACCCCAATATCAAAGGGATCAGCCTTGAAATCACTCCCTCAATTTCAACGGGCTTAGCCACGCTCACGGAGATCAGAACCACATTAGAAAATTTTAAAAAATCGGGAAAATTTATCTATGCGTATAGTGAATACTATTCACAAAAAGCCTATTATATGGCTTCCGTAGCCGATAAAGTTTTTCTAGGTCCTTTAGGCCAGGTGGATTTGAAAGGGATGAGCGTTCAACTGATGTTCTTCAAAGGATTGCTGGATAAATTGGATGTGGGCGTGCAAGTGGCGCGGCACGGTACGTATAAAAGCGCTGTTGAGCCGTTTTTGCTGGATAAAATGAGTCCGGCAAACCACGAACAGTACGGACTCCTGATAGATAACTTTTGGAAGGTGTATACCAGCGATGTTGCCGCAAGCAGAAATATCTCCGTGGAATCTCTCAACCGGATTGCAGACCAGTTACTTGGATTCAATGCCAAAACCTGCCAGCAACTTCAATTGGTGGACAGCATTTTATATCCTATTGATTATCAGAATTTTTTAAGAAAAGAATTGGGAATTGCAGAAGATGCCAAAATCAACACGGTTACCATCTCCTCTTATAAAAATCTGGCAACCGTAAAAGAAAAATCTACTAATATTGCCATTGTATACGCTTTTGGTTCTATTTATGACGGCAAAGGAAAAGATAGAAATATTTATTCGGAAGACCTTTGCAAAGAGATTCGGAAAGCCTATCAGAACGACAAAGTGAAAGCGATTGTGTTGCGGGTAAACTCCGGCGGAGGTAGTGCGATGGCATCCGAAATGATTTGGAACGAAATAGAAAAAGCAAAAGCCGCAGGTAAAAAAGTGGTAACTTCCATGGGCGACTATGCAGCTTCGGGTGGATATTATATCTCTTGTAATTCCGATTATATCATTGCGCAGCCCAATACTCTCACAGGATCTATCGGCGTTTTCGGCATGTTCCCCTCGTTTCAGAAAATGTTGAAAAACAAATTAGGAATCACGCTTGATGGAGTAAAAAGTAACCCGCATGCCGACTATGCAACAGGAATTGGAAGACCGTTAGATGATTTGGAAATGAAACAATTAACTATGTTTGTAGAGAATATTTACGACATCTTCACACAAAGAGTTGCCGACGGCAGAAAACTTCCCCTTGAGGAGGTGTTAAAAATAGCGGAAGGTCGTGTATGGTCGGGAATGGAAGGCGAAAAGTTGGGATTAGTTGACAAGTTAGGCACTATTGACGACGCCGTTGCCAAAGCCGCCGAGTTAGCAGGAATTACCGATTACGGAATTATTTGTTACCCCAAACAGCAGGATTTCTTTACCAGATTCTTCTCTAAATTAGACCCCGAAGCCAAAGTGGAACAAAGAATGGAACAGCAACTCGGCGACCTCTATTTCACCTACAAAGGAATTAAAACTGTAACCGAAATGAAAGGGGTTCAGGCGAGGTTGCCGTTTGAAATAGTGATTAGTGATTAGTGGTTAGTGATTAATGAAATACAAAAACATCAGAGAGGAAGAACTTAAAATAAAAGTAGCGCAGGATTACTTTTGGCTGTTTGATTGTTCAAAAATCATCGGTAATGTAGATTTTTGCGTATCATTGCCTCATAGTAGAAAAGATTTGTCGGAGCAATCGTTACTTTGGGCAGAGGCAAAAAGAGGTTCCTCGGATATTTATAAATCTTTGGTGCAACTTATTTTAACGATTGGAAAAGAACGTACTTTCGACAAATATCTTCCTCCTGCTTATTTGGGCGCTTTCGATTATGAAAAAATTGCTTTCATTCCTTACAACGAAATTCATGATGTTTTTTATCTGAACGATTTTAATTGGAATGTAGCCCCCTCAAACCACGAAACTAAAGAGTTTAAACTCATTTATGAGAAAATTGTAGCAGTAGAAAATTCCCCTCCAACACCCATCCTTTGGAGGGGTGGACGCAAAGCGGACGGGGTGGTTATTTTCAATTTCTTAAAAGAGGATGCCGAATTAAAAAGATTTATCAAAACCAATCTTGCAGATACTAAATTTGGGGTAACAAAAATTAAAATTGATAAAAACAATTTTATATCCATTTACAACAAATGGCTGCAAACGGTAAAACCTACCATTCAGGTGGACGATTGGGAGTTGATGAAGAAAAATGGAATTATTGACGGAGATTTTTATTTGGCTGATTTACTTTCTGTTGAAAACAAATCGCTGCGAGAAAAATTATCGGTGTTGCTAAATACTGACCTGTACGAGTTGAATGTAAAGGTTCCCAATATACGCTTATCTCTATTTGCGCGAATGGGGTTTTCCGATAATCAGAAAGCGCACACGCAATTTTGGAAAAAATATGAACGACCCCCTTTGAGAGATTATTGGGATTATATAATGAACCGCCGCGATTTGCTGGTTCCGCAAGATATTCGTGAGCGAAAGGGCAGTTTCTTTACCCCGCAGATTTGGGTAGAACTTTCACAGAAATATCTATGCGATGTTTTAGGCGAAAACTGGCAAGATGAGTATTATGTTTGGGATTGTTGTGCCGGCACAGGAAATCTGCTTGCAGGGTTAACCAATAAATATAATTTATGGGCTTCTACCTTAGATAAAACAGATGTGGATGTAATGAAAGAGCGCATTCAAAACGGCGCCAATCTATTGGAAAGTCATGTGTTTCAATTTGATTTTTTAAATGATGATTTTTCTAAACTCCCGCAAGGGTTGCAGGATATTATTAACGATGAAAAAAAACGCAAAAAGTTGGTGGTTTATATCAATCCGCCGTATGCGGAGGCAACTACTGCAAGAACTATGCATGGAACGGGCGAAAACAAACCCGGAGTTGCAAATATTCATAAAACCAAAGAGAGATATAAAACTGTTCTCGGAAAAGGATCAAATGAAATTTTTGCACATTTTTTAATAAGATTTTATTATGAGATACCCTCTTGTCGGATTGCAAATTTTTCAAAGTTGAAAAGTTTGCAATCCGACAACTTTAAAGAATTTAGACAAAATTTTCAACCTGAATTGGAAAAACTCTTTTTAATACCTGCAAATACTTTTGATAATGTGAAAGGAGAATTTCCGATAGGTTTTTTTATTTGGAATACTCATCAAAAAGAGCTCTTTACAAATATCACAGCTGATGTCTACAATAAAGAAGGAGTTCATACAGGTACAAAAAAAATTTCAACAAATCAGAATCTTTTATCTATTAACAAATGGATAAAACAATTTAAGGATACTAAAAATTTATCTATCGGCTTTTTACCTAATCCCGCACCCGATTTTCAAAATAATAATTATCTATTTATTACAACAAATGTAGGGACAAGACATGTATTTTACGTTCCTATTACCCAAAAAAATTTAATTGCTGTATCCATCTATTTTGCAGTACGTAAAGCCATTCCTGCTACCTGGCTTAACGACCGCGACCAGTTTCTTTACCCCAATGAAGGCTGGAAAACCGATTTGGAGTTTCAAAACGACTGCCTTGCCTGTACCCTTTTTCACCAAAGTAATAATATTTCCTCAAAAGAGGGCACAAACCACTGGATCCCTTTTACAGAATATGTTGTTGGCGCAAGCGAAAAGTTTAAGAGTAATTTTATGACCGATTTTATAAACGGTAAACAAGCAGATCCAATAGCCAATGAGCCGATGTTGTTTTATGCAGATACAGAATTTGGGGATGCTGGTGCGGGAATTGGTTTTAAACCGGCCCCGCGTGTATTTTCAGAAACCGCACGGCAGGTATTTAAGGCAGGTGGAGATTTGTGGAGATATTACCATACCCAAAAATTCCCCTCCCATTCCACTCCTTTGGAGGGGTGGACGCAAAGCGGACGGGGTGGTTACAATGTAAATGCAAGTTTTTACGATATTCGCGAACATTTTCAGGGAAGAAACGAAAAAGGAAATATGAACAGTAGAAGTGCAGACGAACACTATAATGAACTGATGGAGATTTTGCGCGAAAAAATGAAAGCCTTAGCCGAAAAAATAGAACCCAAAATATATGAATACGGATTTTTATTCAATTAATCATTAATCACTAATCACTAATCATTAAAATCATGTTCCTCAGCGCTTTTTATATCTATCTATGGGTAATGATCGCAGTAGCCATTGCCACTTTCATTACCCTCTATTTTGTGGAAGCCGGATACGGTATTTTACGAACGGAAAAATGGGGTAAAACCATTAGCAACAGGTGGGCATGGTTTTTCATGGAACTCCCTATTTTTTTGGCTATGATTATTTTATGGTTGTGCTCGCCGCATAAATGGGAGGACTTAACAGGAAATATCGCAATGGTGCCTATGGTTTTTCTAATCATCTTTCAGTCGCATTACCTTCAACGTACGCTCATTTTTCCGTTTCTATTGAAAGGAAAAAGTAGGATGCCCATCGGGATTATGTGTTTGGGCATCGCTTTTAATATCTTAAATTCTGCGATGCAAGGCTATTGGCTTTTTTACGGAGCCTATAGCACAGCAGCAGATGGATATGAGTTAATGTCAAACAAATTTGTGCGCGTTATGAATGAAGGTGGGAACTGGTTTCTCTCATGGCAGTTTATTTCAGGAATCTGTTTGTTTATTGCCGGTTATATCATTAATCTACGTTCCGATTATATTATCAGACATTTACGTAAGGACCCAACAGATACCAAACACTATTTCCCTAAAGGTTTTATGTTCAACTATGTAACCAGCGCCAATTATTTCGGAGAACTTATAGAGTGGTTGGGTTTTGCCATTTTAACATGGACGTTTTCCGGATTTGTGTTTCTTATCTGGACCTTTGCCAATTTAGTGCCCCGCGCCCATGCCATCTACAAACGCTACCAAAAAGAGTTTCCCGAAGAGATGAAAAATAGAAACTTGAAAAGAGTAATCCCGTTTATTTATTAATGAATTCTAAATCACAAAATAACACCCTTACAAGAGTTACTATACAAGAATATTCAAGCGATTACGGTTATAAAATGCTCATGGATACACTTATTAATGAGGCTAAGACTTTTTTCTTTTTTGAATATTCTACGCCGACTCTTTCTGCAAACCAAGAGGTAAGGCTATTGGCGTTTTTGACGAGGTTATATAAATGACAGGTACGTATTTAGCGCAAAATTCATTGAATAATTCACTAAAAGTACCATAAATTCAAGGCTCATCTGCTTGCCGAAAAAATGGGTTTTTTGCCACTTTGAAAAATGGGAAAGTTCTACTTGATTAAGAATGTAAATTTATCAAAGTTTTTCAAAGCAATACTGGTGCCTCTTGCAACCGCTTTTAGCGGGTCTTCAGCAACATGCACTTTAACCTTTGTTTTCTTTGCGATACGTCTGTCCAATCCGCGTAAAAGCGAACCACCCCCGGCCATATAGATACCGGTTTTGTAAATATCGGCAGAAAGCTCCGAAGGAGTGTTTTCTAATGCGTTAATCACGGCTGCCTCAATCTTAGAAATAGATCTGTCCAATGCTTGTGCTATCTCCTGATACCCTACTTTTACAGCAATAGGAATACCTTGCAATAAATCACGACCATACACTTCATATTCTTCAGGTGGATTTTCCAAATCTTCAACAGCTGAGCCCACATTAATCTTTACTTGTTCTGCGGTAGCTTCTCCAATGGCAATATTGTGTTTTTTACGCATAAAATCCATAATATCATTGGTAAATTCATCTCCCGCAACTTTAATAGATTTACTGGTTACAATTCCACCCAGTGCCAAAATGGCAATTTCGCTGGTACCACCCCCAATATCAATAATCATATTTCCATTGGCATCCAATACATCTATCCCAATACCAATAGCTGCCGCCATGGGTTCATGAATCATTCGAACCTCTTTTGCGCCCGACTGTTCGGCAGAGTCACGCACGGCGCGCTCTTCCACTTCGGTAATCCCGGATGGAATACAAATTACCATTTTTAGAGCCGGAGGAAAAAACAAACCTCTGTTCCCCGTCATCTTGATAAATTCACGAAGCATCAACTCAGTAGATTGAAAGTCGGCAATGACCCCATCTTTTAAGGGGCGAATAGTGAGAATGTTTTCATGCGTTCTTCCGTGCATTAACAGCGCTTTTTTCCCTACCGCTATCACGCGACGGGTAGCTCTATCCAATGCGATAATCGATGGTTCATCAATAAGCACTTTATCGTTATGTAAAATTAATGTATTAGCAGTACCCAAATCAATAGCTAATTCCCTTGTGAAAAATGAAAATAATCCCATGAATTTTAATTAAGCGTGCAAATATAATATAATAAACAAAATGATAGATTCCTTGGTTTATTTTTTTATTTTTGCCGAAATTTAATTATGAAACAAAGCGCATTCCTACTTTTCATTATTTTTCTGATATCCTTATCTTTTGCGCAAAAAAAGGTTTCTTACAATATAGATACTGAGATAAATGTTATTGAAAAACAATATACGGAAGCATGGCGAAAAATAAAGAAAATTGATGGATTCCGTATTCAAATTACCTCATTTTCAGGAGTAAACTCCAAAAGTTCGATTGAAAGAACAGCAGAACAATTTAAACAACAATTTCCCAATATTCCTTATAATATCTCTTTTTCAGAGCCAAACTTCAGATTACGAGTAGGTAATTACCGCACAAAATTAGAAGCTTATAAGTATTTACAAAAGATTACCCCCCTGTTCCCGGGAGCATTCGTCTTAAAAGATATGATTGATTTTAAGGAAAATTAATATTTTCATTATGCCATTTCAATCCGAAATAATTAAACAGGAAGCCCGTAAGTGTGGATTCGATTTATGTGGCATCGCCCCTACAAAACTTCTAAAACTTGAAAAAGAACGTTTTGAAAAAGCATTAGCCCGTAATTATCATGCAAAAAAAACTTATTTGGAACGAGATATCAACAAACGCTTCGATCCGGAGTCGCTATTGAAAAATTGCAAATCGGTAATAGTGTGTGGGTTTAATTATAATATGCAAAAACCAGAGACTATAGATAAACCCTTATTAGTTAAAAAAAAACTTAGCCCAATTAAGGAGTATAAAATTTCGCAATTTGCACAAATAATTGACTATCATATTTTTATAAAAGAAAAATTGGAAGATATGGCATGTGGATTACAGGAAAAGTTTGGTTTTTTTCATTACAAAACTACGGTCGATTCTTCTTCTATTTCGGAAAAAGCATGGGCAGTAGAAGTAGGATTGGGTTATTATGGGAAAAACGGAATCATCCAAACTGCGTTAGGATCTTTTGTTTTCTTAGGAATTTTATTGATTGATAAAGAAGTAGATACTTATAATGAGGCCAACCAAAATTCATGTGGAGATTGTTGTAAATGTTTAACAGCCTGCCCTACAAAAGCTATTGTCGCTCCCTACTATGTAGATTGTAATCAATGCATAGCAAGCATTAACGTACTTAAAAAAGCAAATAGTTTTACTCAAATAGCAAAGTATGGTTGGATTATAGGTTGTGACGAATGTCAAAATGTATGTCCAAACAATCTCTATGCTCCTATAAATAAAGAAGCAGTAGCCATGCGGCTCTCTTTTATGGAAAACAAAAATAAAATCTTTTATTCTTTAACCGCAGTGTCTTTTGATAACTATTTTAAAAATACGGTTATCTATCCACTCAAATATGAAGGACTAAAGGTGCGGTTGAACGATTTCATAACAGCCAATCAAGATTAAGAGGATTTGATTAAAAAAAAGATAAACACAAAATTTTATACGAAAAATTCTATTTTCACGTTTGAATTTCACTTTTTTAAATTGTTATTATTATGAAAATAAAATTATTCTTATTACTCTGTTTGATTTCGGCTATCTCATGGGCGCAAAACTCCACATATCCGATTAATTCACAAAAAATGAATCAATTGCTAAAAAGCATCAATGATAGTTATTTAGATACCGTAAATTTTGATGTACTCGTAGAGAAAGGAACCATAGAGGTGTTAAAGGAGCTTGACCCACATTCCACTTATATCTCAAAAAAAGATGTACAGCAAGCCAATGAACCTCTTATAGGCTCTTTTGAAGGAATTGGAGTCTCTTTTCAGCTCATTAAAGATACTATTAATATTATGGAGGTGATTGTAAATGGGCCTTCGGAAAAAGTAGGGTTATTAGCCGGAGACAAGATTATTAAGGTAGATACTGCTTTGGCATGCGGAAAACAGATAACTAATAAATGGGTACAAGAACATTTGCGTGGGAAAAAGGGTACAAAAGTTACTGTTTTCGTAAAAAGGGGAAAAAATCCGGAACTATTAGAATTTACCATCACACGCGACAAAATTCCGATGAACAGTATTAATGTCTATTTTATGGCTGATAAAAATACCGGGTATATCAGGTTGGAGCGTTTTGCTCAAACCTCTACTCAGGAGTTTCACGATGCGATAACCCGCTTAAAAGCGCGTGGAATGAAAAATCTGATCTTTGACCTGCGTGGTAATGGAGGAGGATATTTGCAATCTGCATTCGAAATTGCTAATGAATTTATAGGTAACGATAAGATCATTGTATATACGGATAACTTTAGAAAAACCGGAGAAACATTCAAATCTACCAATGGAGGTGATTTTCAAAAAGGAAAACTGATTATCTTAATAGATGAAAATTCGGCTTCCGCCAGCGAAATTGTTTCCGGCGCTACGCAAGACTGGGATAGGGCTCTCCTTATAGGGCGCAGAACATTTGGAAAAGGACTGGTACAAAAACCTATTTATCTCCCCGACGGTTCTCAGGTTCGCCTCACCATATCCAAGTACTATACGCCTTCCGGAAGGTGTATTCAACGCCCTTATAATGATGGTTTGGATAGTTATTTTGATGATTTGAACAACCGATCTAAACACGGTGAACTGATTACGGCTGATAGTATTAGATTTCCCGATTCACTTAAATATCAAACGGCCAAAGGGAGAACCGTTTATGGTGGCGGCGGTATCATGCCCGACATCTTTATTCCGATAGATACTACCCGATATTCCTCTTTGTATTCGGAAATTTATAGAAAAGGAATCATTAACGAATTTGTGTTACAATATATGGAAGAAAATAGAGAACTGTTAAAATCAAAATATGCAACCGGAGATGATTTTAAAAATAATTTTGAAATTTCGGATTCTTTTCTTCAAAAATTTTTGAAATATGCCCATGCGGAAGGAATCAAAGATACTGTGGCTTTTCAATTTTCAAAACGGGCAGAACAATTTATTAAAGATAAATCCAAAGAATTGGATTCATTATATAAATCAACAGAAGATTTACAAAAAGACAGGGTGCTGCAAAAAATGCTTTTAGAGTATGTTTCGGATTCTTATAATGAATCTATGCGTTTACGTAATGTAAATAAAGCTAATGAACTCATTAAAGAAATGCTAAAATATGAAATTGCCCGTTCCCTTTTCGGCTACAATGAAGCTTATCAGATTTTTTTATTTAACGACGAAGGATTTAAAAAAGCTTTGGAAGTAATAAACAACGATAAGATTTTCAAAAAGTTTAATGTGGAATACTAAAAAATTCTATACTTTTGCACCAAAATTCGTATTTTACTTTTAAACAATCCGATGCGTTTGCTTAAATTTATTTTTTTGTTGATTTATACCACTTTGGCGATTCATTGTAATGCCCAAACCAGCGAACAATTAAAAGTCAATAAGAAAAATTTAGAATCAGAAATTGCAGATACCAAACGACTACTGCAAGAAACACAAAAAAAGGAGAATACTTCGTTGCAGCAAATAGCCTTACTGAGAAAACAGATTAGCAATCGCGAAAAGTTAATTACGGAATTGAATACGCAAATTTTTAATCTTGAAATAGAATTAGATTTGAATCTCAAGCTTTCCAAAAAACTGGATAAAAAACTTGAGTATATGAAAACCGATTATGAGCGAGTAGTTTATTTAGCTTTTAAAAATAGAAGATTATTAGATAAAATCACATTTTTACTCTCCGCCGATGATTTCTTTCAAATGTATCGCCGCTTTAAATTTTTTACTATTTTTTCCAATAATGTAAAATCTCAAGTAGAAGAAATAAAAAGCACGCAGCAGGAAATTGCGAAAAAAAATACTGAAATTTTGAGTATTAAGGAAAAAAAAATAACACTATTGGAAAATAAAGAGAGTGAGATTCAATTATTGGAAAAAGATAAAGTAAATAAAGCCAAAACCCTGGATGAGTTAAAGAAGCAGGAAAAACAGCTGGCTAATGATTTAAAAGCAAAGCAAGCAAAACAAAAAGAGATTGAAGCTGCTATTAAAAACGTAATTGAACAAGAAATTTTAGCAACTAATAAAAAAAAGTCGGATAAAAATCCTACCGCCCCGGCTTCTACAAAAAAAACGTCATCTACTACATTGGAATATACCCCGGAAGAAAAAATAACCAGCACCTCTTTTGTGAGTAATCAGGGGAAACTTCCCTGGCCGGTAGCAAAAGGTTCTACTATTACCAGTTTCGGAAAATATAAAAATCCTGATGTCCCTTCTGTAATGATGGATAGTAAGGGAATTGATATTTTAGTGGAGCCCGGCACGCCCGTACGCTCTATTTTTAGCGGAGTAGTGTACGGAGTGTTGGATATGGGAAGTGCAGGAAAAGTAATTATTATTCGACATGGTGAATATATTACCGTTTATCAGGGGTTGGCTGTTGTATCCGTAAAAAAAGATGATAAAGTATCCGTCAAACAACAAATTGGTACCATTGGAAAAACCTTAGGCAAAGATAATTACGAATTACACTTTGAAATTTTAAAAGAGTTTACCCATCTTGACCCTCTATTGTGGTTATCACAGCAATAAAGTAGTATGAGCACTTTGCAAATTAATGTAAGACAAACTATTGCATCTAAAAATAAAAAATTGGCAAAATGGTTGCCCCATTTTGTAATTCGCTGGATTGAAAAATTGATTCACCAGGATGAAATCAATTTATTTTTATCGAAACATGAGCATGATTCCGCGTTGGAATTTGCCCATCATGGGTTGGCAGAATTTGCACAAGCAACTATAACCGTTGCCGATGAGACTATGATTCCCCAAAAAGGGAGATATATTGTAGTATCAAACCATCCGCTTGGTGCTATTGACGGGCTGGCGCTTATTTCATTATTAGGTAAATATCGCTCGGACATTAAGTTTCCTGTCAATGATTTATTAATGGAAATTAAACCAATGCGCAGCATCTTTATTCCATTAAATAAACATGGAAAAAACAGTACCGAAGCTGTTCAGGAATTACATAATACATTTGTTTCTAATGATTTAATACTATACTTTCCGGCCGGAATTTGCTCCAGAAAGATTAACAATGAAATACAAGACTTGGAATGGAAAAAAACTATTATTCAAAAAGCGATAGAATATAAGCGCGATATAATTCCTGCTTTTTTTGAAGGTAGAAACACTAACCGCTTTTATCGCATTGCCAATTGGCGTAAAAGATTGGGAATTAAAATAAACTTGGAAATGATTTTCCTACCGGATGAAATGGTAAAACAAAAAGGGAAAAATTTTACGGTAACTTTTGGGGCTCCTATTCCTTATACTACGTTTGATGCTACCAAAACCCCAAAAGAGTGGGCCGCCTGGCTGCGAAATCAAGCAATGGGATTGAGGGATGCTGCCCCGTGCTGATATATTTCATAATTTGTTCTACATATTGTCCGCCATTGTGCACTTATTCACTCTGTTTCTGCATCTGTTTTAAATAAAAAATCGGGCTTACGCCGGTAATCTCTTTAAAAGTACTGCGAAAAGCTGCAGGAGATTTGAAACCTACACTATGGGCAATTGCCGCAATAGTATATTTGGTAAGGTCGAGTTCCGAAAATAATCGTTGCGCCTCCTGTATTCTATAACTGTTTAGAAACGAACGGAAGTTTTTCTTTAAGGCTGTATTAATCACTTGTGAAACATAAGTTTGATTAGAATGAACCAATTCTGACAATTTATCCAATGAAAATTCCGTATCACAAATAATTTCCGTATCCTCCATAAGAGTTAATATTTTGTTCAAAATTTCATCCTGCATCTCATCTGTAAGAGCGCTTTTTTGATATTTTTCGGAATCAGATTTTGGAGATTTTTGCAGTTCAAGAATTTTAATATTCTTTTCAAACAATGCCTTGTAAGCTCTGTTTAATCTTTTGTTTTGAAAAAACAGCAGCAATAAAGCCCCGCTTACGATCAACAGTATAACCAGTGTAATAAGCCATATAATTTTTTGATAATAAATGGTACGTTCTTTTAATTGCTGTTCAACAACAAGCAATTCAATTTGCCGGTTGGTTTTTGAAACTTCATACCGGCGTTGCAGTTGATTAATATCCGCAAACTTTTCCACACCAAATATGGAATCTTTTAACCCTGTATATTTTTTATAATATTCAAGCGCTGCCGTTTTTCGTCCTTTCGATTCTTCAATTTTAGATAATGTTCGATAGTTTTCTGCCAAAATCCCCAGAAAATTATTTGCTGTTGCCTCCTTATTCGACAAATTCATATAAAAAACAGCCGAATCTAATTTGTTGGTTTTAAAAAAAAGATTGCCTATATCAGATAGGTTTTTTGCTTTCCCTCTATTCTTATTATTTTTTATAGCTGCCTTATATGATAATCTATAATAATGGAATGCGGAATCATAAAGATTGACTTTTTGGTAAAGCGAAGCCTTCGTGTTGAGAATCACACTTATAAAGGCATTCCTGTTTAATTTACTCAAATGTAGAGCTTTATTAAGAAAATAGAGGGCACTGTCCTGTCGTTCAAATTCCACTTCAATGGCCCCCAAATTGTTTAATATGACAATTGTAGTACTGTCCTGGCTTAATTCCAAAGCCTTTGCATAATATGTTTTGGCAATGCCATATTCTTTAAAGCGGTAATAAATATTTCCTATGTTTGTATAAATTTTGGGGATATAATCCGGATAGTTGTATTGTTCACATAGATGCAATGTCTGAATCAATAATTCGTAAGAGGCGTGAAAATCATTCATTTGATAGTAGATAATCGCAGCTCGGTTATGCGCAAAAACAATTCTCTTTAACTGTTCAAAGTCATTATAATTTACAGGCGTGTTCACAATTAAACTATAACAAACAAAAGCCGTATCCAAGCTGTTTTTTCCATAATAATAATTAGCGGTATCCAAAAGTTGTTTTTGAGGAAGATATTGAAAATGAGAAATCAGATTTTGGCAATATCCGAATCTTAACAAAATAGTTATTGTCAGAATAATACAAAATAATTTTTTCATACATCTCAAACATATCCGGTTATAAACTCGTCGTGTATAATTATTACAAATTTTTCTTTGTTACCTCAATTCTTAACATATTGAGTGCTGCCATTGCTGCACGTTTTATGATTACTTCCCTTCCACCGTTTTTACCAAAAAGGAATTTTTGTGTTACTATTTTTGTAGGCGTGGCAACGGCAATCCATACCAATCCGATTGGTTTTTCATCGGTTCCGCCGTCAGGTCCTGCAATTCCGGAAACGGCTATAGCATAATCGGTCTCAAACAAACTCATGATGTTCATTGCCATATCATTTACCACAAGTTCACTTACAGCACCCTGATTTTTCAGGTTACTTTCTCTAACGTTGAGGATATTTCGTTTTATTTCATTGGAGTAGGAAACAATGCCCCCTTCAAAAAACTGCGAACTCCCCGGAAGAGAAGTGATAAGGTGAGCGATGTACCCGCCGGTACAACTTTCCGCCACTGCAAGTTTTTTCCTGTTTTTTTTCAATAATTCGGAAACAATTTCTACTAAAGTTTCTCCTTCGGTAGAAACAAGGTACGGGTTAATAATTTCAAATAAAGGGGGGAGTTGATTTTCTATAACCTGTTTTGCGATACTCTCTTTGGCAGCACGTGCGGTGAGGCGTAGCAGCACTTGTCCGGGAGAAGGCAGATATGCCAGCGTAGCTTCTTTGGGCAATGCACTTTCCCATCCTTCTATTTTTTGCGCCAGGGCACTTTCTCCTATTCCGCAGACCAGAATATTTTTATGTACAACGGCATGGGTACCTTTATATTTTTCTTTGAGCAAAGGGATTACCGATTCTATAAGGATTGCCTGCATTTCAAAAGGCACACCTTGCAGGGCAATGAGCGTTTTTCCGTTTTTCTCGATCCAGATTCCCGGTGCAGTTCCGTTTTTATTGGTTAATGCCAGTGAACCTTCCGGTATCTCTGCCTGTTTTCTGTTTACTTCATCCAATTCCCATCCTCGCTCTCTAAACATCTTTTTAAGAAACTCCAAGGTGGTGTTATCCAATTCCAAATCAACCTCAAAAAATTGAGCAATAACTTTTTTAGTCATATCATCTTTGGTTGGACCGAGCCCGCCGGTAGTGATAATCCAATCCGTTTCTTTAAAAACATCGGTGAGTGTCTTAAAAATAGTTTCGGGACTATCCGGAATTACCATTATTTTTTCAACTTCAATGCCGGTTTCATACAGTTTTTCCGCAATATAAGCAGCATTGGTATTAATCGTCTTCCCAAAAAGAAGTTCGTTTCCAATATTTATTATATACATAATTAAATAAATTTTGACGCAAAAATAATTTTTTTGAGATGAAAAATTGAAAATGGAGTATTGAAGTAATCCTCAATCAATTTTGTTTTTCAATTGTTTAATCGCCTCCTTAGAAATCTCTACGGTATAATTTGCGGCTGGGGTAACCAGCTGCACCGATTTATCTGTTATTTTTCTGATATATTGGCGATTTACAATAACACTTTTTCCGGTACGCAGAAAAGTTTCAGGCGGCAATCTTTTTTCTATTTCACCTAAACGTTCAAAAACATCTTCCTTTGTGCCGTTTGCAAAGAACATGCAGGCATAGTCATGGTCGGCTTCCACGTAGGCAATATCATCGGGACGAAGTAGAAACAAACCGTTATAGCTTTTAAATTTAAGTAGTTTTTCATTATGAATAGCATCCGCCAGGTTTTGCAACCCGGTAGAAGTGCCGCTCCGTTCACGGTATCGGGCAACCGCTTTTTCAAGACTTTCTCTGCTTACCGGCTTTACCAAATAATCAATAGCAGCCAGTTGAAAAGCTTTCAACATATATTCAGAGTAAGTGTAGCCTGTAGTGAAAATAATCTCCGGCGGGGAAAAAGTGTCTCCTCTCATTCGGAGCAGTTCATCCGCTAACCACAGTCCGTTTTTTCCGGACATTTGAATGTCGAGGAATAGCAGGTCGGGGCGCAGGCGCAACACTTCGAGCAGAGCGTCTTCTGCATTGTCACATTCGGCAACAATTTCGATATCAGAAAAATATTGTTCTAATTTTTCCCGTAACATCTTGCGGGGAAGCAGTTCGTCTTCAATGATAATAACCTTATACATTTGTTAATCTTGTTTTTATAATTTTTAATTAAGATTTATTTTTTCGCCATAGTTGATAGGAGTTCACTAAATTCTGCCATAAAACATAAGCTGCAGGCGCAATTGAAGAAATAGGATTAAGAAAGGTTTGTGCCATCCAAATAGCTAAAATAGTATTTTTTTGCCCTATATATTGTGAACAGGCTAATTCATCTTTGTAATGTTTGCCTATCCGATAACCAAAAATAAATTGAAAAACACATAGCAATAGAGAGGATAAAATTAACAGAATGACTGTCAAATATCTTTTTGACTCCTGTGATAGTATAAATTGCATAGTATTACCCATTACAATGGTAGCGGATACTATCCAAAGATAAAAAGATAATCCATGCATTTTTTTTAAAACTGTGCTAAGTTTTTTTGAGATTTTTTTAATGATAAATACTAAAAGCAGGGGAACTATCAATAGTGGGAAAATTTTTAAGATTATACTTTTAACGGATATCCAAAACGGCAATATTTCCGGCACCTCCATTATTGAAAAATAGATAGGGGCCACTATGGAAATTACAAGATTTATCAATAAACTGTATGAAGTTACCGAGGCAGCATTAGCACCCAGCATAGAAGACATTACCACTGCAGCTACTGCTGTGGGTGCCAAAATACAGAGCATTACTCCCTGTGCTAATATTTCATCATACTGTTTTACAAGAAAATAGACTCCGATGCTAACTCCTATTTGATAAAATACTAATAATAAATATTCCTTTCGAAATCCAATTTTTTTAAAATCGACAGAGCAAAAAGTAAAAAAGAGCATAAAGAAGAGTAATATAGGCGTTAACCAATTAAATTGAGCAAAAAAATTATAAAGTACAAATCCAATGATTATCGCCCCTATTAAAAGTAAAGTTTTGATATTTTGCTTCATAATTATTATTATGGAATTGCCGGCTATAATTTTTCCAGCAACGTCTTTACCTCCTCTTCTGTATCTGTCAGTTTTTTCTTACAAATATTTATTAATAGTGTGGCTCGTTTGAGCATCTCTGCCAATTCATCCACAGAGATTTCGGCATTCTCCATTTTGCGAACCAAAAGTTGCAGTTCCTCAAAAGCATCCTGATAGGTTTTCGGTTTTTCCATAATTAAGGGATTACTAATTTAGCATATTTTAACAGTAACGTTTTATTACCCACAGAATCAAAAGTAACTATGGCTTTTTTGTCCAAACCTTCGCCGTCGGTTTGAGATACTTTTCCATAGCCAAAAGTATTGTGATACACGCGAAGTCCTACGTAAATCTGGTCGGCTCTCGCTTCTTTTCCCATAATTTGCGCATGTTTTTTCGTATCAATTTGCCGCTTTTGTTGTACCGCTTCGGCAATAGGAATGAAGTTCAACGGCGTAGCTTCATTCCTGTCGGAGATGCAAATATTTCGTCCCATAGATGCTTTTTGTGTTTTATAAATATATTTTTCTGGAATTTCATGTAAAAAACGGCTCTCTTCGCAAAATTGCAAAGAGCCGAAACGATAGCGTGTTTGCGCTGAAGTAAGAATCAGTTTTTTTCGGGCGCGCGTAATCGCTACATAAAACAAACGGCGCTCTTCCTCTAATTCTGCCCGTGTACCCAAACTCATGGAGGAGGGGAAAAGATTCTCTTCTAATCCGGTAACATACACATAATCAAACTCTAACCCTTTTGCCGAGTGAATCGTCATCAACTTAACTCTGTCTTGATGTTCACTCTTTTTTTCATCATCATCCGTTAATAAAGCAATACTCTCTACAAACCGGTCTAACGATGGAAAATAATCGGTAATAATTTCGCCGGTAGTTTCATTAAAGAGCGATTCCGGTTCTTTTTCCGTAAACTCTTTCATGGAATCCAACAGCGCTTCCACGTTCTGCAACCGGTCAATCTCCGATTTGTCGGCATTAAGTTCCTGCATGATGCCGGTAGTCATCACAATATGTTTTCCCAACTCATAAGCATCTGTTTTTCTAATCATGGCAGAATAACTTTTGATACGCACGGAAAAATCCTGCAAACGTGCTTTAGTGGGTGCATTTACATCCAAATGATACGCATCGGGATTCTCCACCACATTCCACACGTGTGTGTGATGTTCCTGCGCACACACAATAATCTTGTCCACCGTTGTGGCGCCGATGCCCCGCATAGGATAATTGATAATTCTTCGCAGAGATTCTTCATCATTATGGTTGATAGCCAATCGAAAATAAGCTAGAATATCCTTAATTTCTTTACGTTTGTAAAACGAAATCCCCCCATAAACGATATACGGAATATTTTTTTTGATGAGCGCTTCTTCCAAAGCGCGCGATTGGGCATTGGTTCTGTATAAAATTGCAAAATGAGAGTTTAGTTTTTGGTAATTTTGTTTAGTTTCAAAAATAGAGTGCGCTACGGTTTGCGCTTCATCAAAATCGCTATTGGTTTTTAGAATTTCAATTTTATCTCCCTCTTCGTTTTCTGTCCAAACTACTTTATGCAGTTGTTCCTGATTGTTTTGAATCACTGCATTTGCCGCATTTACAATATGTTGTGTGGAACGGTAATTTTGTTCTAATTTAATGGTTTTGGTTTCGAGGTAATCTTTTTTAAAGTTAAGGATATTTTGAATATTAGCACCGCGGAATGCGTAAATACTTTGGGCATCATCGCCTACCACACATATATTGTGATGTGCAGCCGCCAACTTCTTCACAATCAGATATTGTGCATAATTTGTATCCTGGTATTCATCTACCAAAATATACTGAAAACGGTTTTGATATTTGTGAAGAACTTCCGGAAAATCTCTCAGCAGCACATTCATATAATACAGCAAGTCGTCGAAATCCATAGCATTGGAACTTTTTAAACGAAGGTTATAACGTTTAAAGATATCAGAAATATAGGGTTTTCCGCTTATTCTGTCGGCTTCCATAATTTCGGGGCTGTGTGCATACTCAATTTCGGAAAGCAGGCTTGACTTTGCCGACGAAATACGGTGCAATACATGACTTGCCACGTAGGTTTTCGGGTCTAAATTCATCTCTTTGATAATACTTTTGAGCAAATTTTTGGCATCATCGGTATCATAAATCGTAATATTTCGCAGAAACCCCAGTTTTTCGTGTTCTACCTGAATAATGCGATTGAAAACGCCGTGGAAAGTACCCATCATCACTGCTTTGGCGTTAGAATCGCCTACCAGTTGAAAGATTCGTTCTTTCATTTCGGCGGCGGCTTTGTTGGTAAAAGTAAGCGCCAATATTCTGTACGGGTTAATTCCCTGCGAAAGCATGTAAGCAATCCGGTAAGTAAGCGCCCGCGTTTTGCCGGAGCCGGCACCGGCAATTACCATAACCGGACCCTCAATTTGCATCACGGCGTTGCGTTGCGAATCGTTGAGTTGAGAGAGGATGAGTTGTTCTTTAGTCATTGTTTTGATGTAAAATAGAGGATTAAGAAGCTATAAAATACAAAAATTAAATAACGGCAAAGATAAAAATTTTTATTGGATTTTGCGAAAATACCTGCTAAGGTAATGCAAAGGGGCCGCCTCAAAAGTCAAGGCAGCCCCTTTCTTGTAGAGACCTTGCATACGAAATCTCTACAAATCAACCAAAAATTAATTATTAACCATTCTATGAACGGTCTTTTCTCCAGTAAATCTTTCAACAGTAATAAAATAGATGCCGTTACTAAGATTTCTGGTAACGATGGATTTTCCGTTGAAAGATGCCTGTTTTACAATTTGTCCCATAATATCTGTAACTTGTATGCTTTTCACCAGTTCCGGGTGGCTTATATAAATTTCGTTGCTAAACGGATTCGGGTAAAGTTGGATATTTACGAGATCGTTTTCCGCTATATTTACAAAAGTATGTTGTAACAGATTCGTGAATCGGGGTTCTGAAATTCCTGTAGTATATTTTACCCTTACCGCCCATTGGTAATTACCCGACGATTGCGTGTATAAAGTATTATCCGTAAAAGAGAGGTTGGTTACCTGATCTGAAAGCAGCGTCCAGGAGGGCTCGTTCTGCCCCGGGATCAGTCTGTAAACGATATAACTGAGCGGATGCCGGGAATTTGAGTTTGTATTGGATTTGGAATTTGCAACAAGTTCTTCCGTTACTACAGGGGTGGATTTAATAGCAACAGGCGCTTTCCCCTGAGGAGAAGTTTCGGAAGGTATTTTAGGAGTAGCGTATCCGAATTTTGCTTCTTTTCCATACGCATACCCTTCGGCACGGATCATAAAGTTTGCAGGATAGCCTACTCCTTCAAGAGATGTGAAAGGCATTGACGTATAATCAAAGCAATAAAAATTACTCATATACATAAATGGATATTCCTGCGTTCCTTCCGATACCCCTATGGCTAAAAACTCTCCTTCTTTGCGGCTTAAAGCCATGAAAAATCCATTCGGCGCATGTACGGGGCTTGGGAATTCATATTCCATCCATTTCATGGTGGCGGTGCGCACCCCACCGGCATGATAAAGAATTGAAGAAGTGGGCATTCCGTAAACATCCAAATCAAAAACATAAACATCAACGTTTTTAGCAGGGTTGGGAGTATTTCCATCTAAAAACCACTGAATTTTAGTAAGTTTTGCTTCTCCCCGGTGGCAGGTGCCTATTACGCCATTGGGAGCAAGGTCGGGAAATCCAAGACTTTCGTCCATTTTTCCGCTGTCGAAACGGAATATTTTTTCTGTAGCTGCAAGCGGGTCTTCCCAAGAGATTTCAGCACCATTCTCCACTTTTTCAGCACGCGGGTTAATGACCACATTAAAGATTTCATTCAGCGCAATATCGTAACTGCTGTTCCCCTCTATTTCAACGGTTGCGGTATAAGTTGCATATCCTTTTAATTTAGCCTCAATTTTGTAAGTTCCTTTTACCACTTCGGGGAATATGATGGTTGAGTTTTCCGCAGTTTGAACATATTTGTAGTTTTCATTCTGATGGGTAAGAGTAACGGCGACTCCTGTAGCAGGAGCATTTGAATTGAGCGTCAGATGAACCGTAAATTCAGCTTTCATATTTTTACTCAATATATTGGTAAATCTGGGTTCGGAAACTACGCCGTTGGTATAATTTACTTTTACTGCCCATTGATACCAGCCCTGCGGCAAACTTTTCCAGTCGCTATCGGTAAAATGAAGGTCGGTTACCTGATCCGAAAGCAACGTCCATTCGCTTTCGGGCTGCCCCTTGAGAAGTCTGTACACCGAATAACTTTCCATCGCTTTTGAAGCGCTTGCTTCAGCGCCGTAAGTGGCCTGTTTTCCGGATGAAGTTGCATTAACTCTAATCATAAACACCCCGCGGTTCCCCGAAATGGCTGCGTGTTCAAACCAAATGCCCCACTGACAGGAATAGGCAAGGCTGTCTTGCGAATAGGGTCCATTACTGTCGAATCCAATAAAGTTAGCGAGACCTGAGTTAAACTTTGGAAAGAATACCATTGCATAAAATGTTCCTGAGTAAGGAATATTGTTTAAAGGAATATTGATCCAATCGTCTTCCGGCATCACAAACTCTTCGCTTTCGCCTGCCAATTCCCGGTTTTCATTATAAATACGGATGGTGAGCGGTCTTCCGGAACTATGGATATATTTCTTTCCATAAACATCCACACTTGTAATTTCTCCTGCTTCGTTTACATTGAACATGTTGCCCAAAGAGAGATTTGCATCTTCCTCGGCGTATGTAGAACCGTTTTCTGCCGTGCCATCATCTAATATATAGTTTCTTTCCATGGATGTGCCGGGAGTTAACCACTTTATTTCTACATTTTCGCCTGCGAGTTCCGCAACAGGGTCAACAACATGGTAGGCTATCTCATTAAGCAGAATGTTATGAGCAATATCACCGGTTACATGTACTGTAGAAAAATAGGTTTGATATTCGCTTGCTTCCGCTTTGATTTCATATTCTTTTTCTCCATAAACATCCGGAATGGAATAGTTTCCGTCAGCATCGGAGGTGCCGCTATAACTTTCGTAACCCGAAAGAGTAACCTTCGCGTTTGCAATTCCGTTGGGCGCATCGTTGCCGGTTATTTTACCGCTTACTGTATAAAGCGGCAGCGGGGGCAACACCACATCAAGCTCAGTGTTGATATATGCATACACTTCTACAGAATCGGTGTTTACCTCATAGTACCCGTGTTTGGTTAGTTTCAGTGAGTAGTTGCCCGGCAGCAGGTTTTCAAAACTGTATTTTCCGTTGGCATCGGTAGTGGTTTTGTGAGAGAGTCCTTCCATTTGAACCAACACATTTTCCACGGGATTTATACCATCGGTAACCGTGCCCGACAGAGAGCCCAACGTAACCACAAATGTAAAATTGGTATTGGGGTGATAATCCACGCCATATCCATTACTAATCAAGTGCATGCTGTCTAACTCTACGTTAAACAAACTATTAAAATATCTGCTTCTTTTCTGAAAATCAGGCGTTTTTGTAGAATAAAAAACATCATTGATGTTAAAACTGTCATCACTATAGATTCTATCAGACATTACGAGCAGATTTTGACCCGTATAAATAAAAGGTTCATCCAATTTAATCGTAACCCTATTCTCTCCTTGCGGAAACATCGGTGCCCCGTCATATACCAAAGTGAAATCGGAGAATGGAAAGTGCCAAGTGTCGAGGTTGGTTTGAGCGGTATTCAGCATCCATAGTTTAACCGGCTTCTTTATTCCTTCCGGAGTTACAAAGTTGTTAAAATAATGGATATGGGTAATAACCCCCTCTCTGTTTATCAATTCATGGTCAAAATAGAGTGTTTGCGCCCTACTGGTGTTCATATTATAGTCTAACGGCATATAAACAGATTTCAAATTGCCGTTTCCTATCGTTCCCGTAAAGGAACTTGCCGAAGGCAAAACGGTTACTTGAAGAGCAGGCGAAAGGTCGTTGGTTGGGTTTGGGTCTCCCGGAGCCGTTACTTTGGCGTAAATCGTAAAATCGCCTTCTGCTACGGGACTCCAAATCATTTCTACTATTGCCGTTTCCTCCGGTTCTAAGGCGGGTCCCGTAAAATTGCCGGATAGCTGGTTACCATCGGCATCCGTTAATGCTACCGTGTAATTGGATAAAACCTCGCTCCCTCTGTTCTTTACCAACGCTTTGTATTTAAAGGGTTGAAATCTCATGGTGGTAGTCGCTCCGTAAATTTTTTCAACGGCAGCATCAAGGGGATTCACTTCTGTTACCTTTACATCATCAATAAACCAGCGGTTTCCGGCTAATGCCCCGTATCTGAAAGCAATGAAAATCTCCTGCCCCAAATATTCATCCAACGATATTTTTATTTCTTGCCAAACTGCATCTGCCACTTCATTCCCTTCAAGATGTTTCATTAAAACAAATTCGTCGGTAGCCGGCTTATTTCCGGTAGTAGAAATCAGGATGTCGTTGATATTGGAATAAAAGGCATAGTAAAAATTCGACCAAAATTCAAGCCGGTAGCTTCCCGAACCCGGTAGAGCGATTTTTGGGGAGATGAGCCACGATTCCTGATATTCGTCCCAAATGTATCCGTACTCATGAAAAGCCGCCCCGTTTCCGCTGAAAACAAAAAGATTGGTGGTCGTTTCGGTATTTCTTTCCCATCTTTTAAAACCTGCTTTTTGATACAGATTCCATCCAGAAGGCGGAAAAGTTTCATTTTCAAAATCTTCGAGCCAGGGAAAAGTAGAAATCATGACTTCGCTTCCAATCCATGCAGTTTTGCTGCTGGGTGTTCCTGTACCGACGCTGTTTTCAGCAACTACGGTAAAAGTATAAGAACCCGGCACAGGTACGGTTACGGTAAAAGAATCAAAAGCGCCGATCTCGGGAGATGAATTTACATAAACCGGTTCAGTTTCATTGTTTTGATAAATCTTAACGGCAGTAAGTTCGGTAAGTGTAGCGCCATTGAGCGTTTGTGCCGGATTCGTCCAACTTAAAAGAGCGGTTAGCGCTCCTGTTGGGTCTGGGGTAATGGTAAAATCGGTAACCCACCCCGGCAGATTCACATCTACCTCTTCGATAATGAGTTCCACTTGCGCCGGTCCATCACTCGAAACCCGTGAAACTATAAAAGTATAATTGAATCCTTCTTCAAAAACAAAATCATCCACACTGGAATAACTTCCTGCGGAGGGTATTTGAATATATCCGCCGTAGAGTCTGGGATTACAAATCACAAAGTCGTACATTCCTGCAGGAATTTGAATCGTAGCGCTGCCATTCAGCACCCTATTGAGCGTGGCGCAATCTGAATCGGCATTTTCGGGAATTGTGTAGGGAAACTGTTCATACAACCCTTGCACTCCACAAGGCGCCAAAATAGCATTGCCCTGCTGGGGAAAAAGAGTTCCGTGTGCGGTTGCGGCAGGATCGAGCAACATCTGAAAACCTGAACCTTCATTCCAGATATCACCCGCTTGAAGCGTAACATTTACCAATCCTTTTGGATAGGCTTTTTGGGGCGACGCATATCCCATACCAAGTAAAAGGGAGGTCGCCATTAGAATAAAAAGTAATTTTTTCATGTTTAATAATTTTTAGGTGAATAACTATTTTTAATTTGAGAAACAACGGATGTTTTTCAACTGCAAAAATAGCGTCATACAATTAAAAACACTTTATATTCAATGGGTTTCACCGCCTAATTGATAAATTAAGCGCAGTTTTGAAAAAACTAAAAATTCAAATTCTTTGCAACGCCTTGCAAATGGATAGTTTTCTTATTTTTTCCTTTATTTTCTCTATAGCCAAAAAATTGCGTGGCGAAATTACATCCATGTTAGTGGGCGGGTTATAGTTGTTAATCAATACTATGAATCCGGAGTGCAAGAGATTGATCATGAAAGTGGATTTGTTCGAGATTCTTCGCTGCGCTCAGAATGCCAACCGCCACTTTTAGCACTTGCAACGCCCGTCATCCCGAACTCGCGTAGCGAGCGAGGGAACTCGAACAAATCTCCCCTTACTGTTTTACTAACTTCTTCACACAACTTCCACCCTCAAAAGCCACACGAACAAAATAGATGCCGGCGGGCAGGTGCGAAATATCCATAACCACCCCGTCAGCCTGCGGCTGCCACCCCTCCATAAATGGAGGGGAATTTTCATTCTGCTTTCTGCCTTCTGCTTTCCGCCAAAATACTTTTCTCCCATAAACATCAAAAACCTCAACACTCTCAACTCTTAACTCTTCACTCTTAACTCTTCACTCCCCGCTCGTGGGATTGGGATACACTCTAAAATCCACAACACGATTCTCATCTATTGCATTGGTTTCTTTATAATCTTTGGTTAAATCGTGGCAATAGGTAGCCACTAAAGTTTCTCCATAGTCTCGGTAATACTGAATGCAAATTTTACTGTGCCAGCCGGCAGGGTTAGTGTCTTTTATCTCATAAGCCCTAATGATATAAAACACGCCCGGCTCCCTGTCCGACATAAAAATTGGAAAAGGACCATTCGGGTCCAAAAATTCACTTTCATACACATGCCGAAACGTATGCCCGGTATCTGCGCTAAAAGATACCTTATATTTTACATCAGGATTATATTGATTGCCATACGGAAACATGGAACTTACATACACCTCTCCGGGCAAACCTCCACGATAAACATCAGGAAACCGACCCCAAATTTCCCCAAAAACATATTCTGGGTCAATTAGATTTTCCGTGTAAGTTTGAAACAAATTATCTGTATAAAACAATATGTATGGATCATAAGGCGGACTGCCACTTATTTCAAAAAAATCTTCTTCGTTAAATCCAGATTCTGTACCGATCCTCGAAATACCTTCCAAAATAAAATAAACTAATCCATAATCCATACTTTTTGAGACCTCTCCATAGTTTCCACGATATATAACACTTTCAACATTAGTAGTATAATAACCTCTTTCACCCATATTCTCCTCCCTCAATATCCAATTTTTCCCATAATCGAAACTCACCCAAAATGCTGTGTAAGGGTAATTGTTTTTGTAAAAATAAGTCACAGCATATAACGCCCCTGGTGTTGCATCTGCAAGAATAACATGTGGTTGCATTACAGAACCCGGTGTAGTGTATTCATCAACAAAGTAATCTACATCATGTTGTATGGTTATTTTTTTGCCATTTTCGGTAATTCTGTAAACAGCGGTGCGTAAGGTGTCGTAAAAAGGAGGGCCAAAATCAGGATTATAAATTCCGTACCACTGTCTGGATAAATAGATTTCTCAGGGTTCGGCGCCGCGAGCTATGCTACGTTCCTGTGCAAAAGATATGCTAGTTACAAATGCTAAAACCGATAGGAAAAGTAAATTTTTTTTCATAGAAAAATATTTTATAGTTGATGGTTGCAAAAAAACAAAAAAAATCTATTTTTGCTATCGGATAAAAACGAAAGTGTTTTATCCTTATTCTCTTGAGTAAATTTGACGGTTTTCTTAAAGGGAGAATAAAACCGGCTCACGCTTGGCGTGAAATCTGTTGTTTTTATTTTACCTTTAAGGTGCTGCTAAAGTTACTCCTTGAATAGGTTTAAACATCCTTTTTATCCACAAAAAATAAGGGGCAGCCGAAAACCTTTTCAAAGATTAGGCGTAACATAATTCAACAAAATTATGAAAAAATTTATCTTTTTCTTTTTGGTAGTTGCATTTATCTTTTCTGCCAACGCCCAGCAGTGGGTACAATTTTCGAGTTCGGAGCCAGGTGCACCCGAAATGAACCTTCAAACTTCTCATGCAAAAGAAGTAACCTTTACGGTAACCCTCCCCGGAATCTACACCTTGGATACGGTGGTGAACAGTACCGCTTTTACACGGCTCATGCTTCCGGGCGGCGGGGCAATAAACCCTGCCGGACATCCCGAACTGCCCGTATTGACCTACCGCGTATGACGAAATGCACTATCTTTTGCACACAGATAACACAGATGAAACAAGATTTACACAGATTTTTAATTCTTTATTACTTTTTTCACAACCATTCCTTTTTCCGTATAAATTTTTAAAAA
>Ga0209628_10000116_pt1 | contig 42705 bp, 34 predicted proteins | sample TergutCu122P4_FD_187285 | JGI IMG/M metagenome (GOLD analysis project Ga0209628, IMG submission 187285) | Cubitermes ugandensis P4 segment gut microbial communities from Kakamega Forest, Kenya - Cu122 P4 (SPAdes) (version 2) | ecosystem: Host-associated > Arthropoda: Insects > Digestive system... | reverse complement strand
AAAGATAAAACAAGAAAGCCAGGGAAAAAGACCCTTGCCGATATTTACGGCAAACTGGTGAGGGGTTACGATGGATTGGAATATCAAAAGGCAACTCGCAATGGGGATTGGGATTGACTTTTTTGTGGACACCAACGTCTTGATATATGCAATTATTGCAGCAACAGCTAAAGTGTTTAATTTACCACTTTTACAGCAGACAAAGGATTTAAGAAAATCGAAGACATAGACGTTATTCTTTTAGATTTAAATAATTGATTTTTCCGGTTTCATTTTTCAGCTATTCTGTTTTTATTGAATTTACCGGATTATCATTTGCCACGCGCCAATTCTGGAAAGTTACCGTAGCAGCAGTAATGATGCCTATGGCAGCAAAAGCAAGCAAATAAACCCACCAATACATCGGCGTTTTATAAGCAAAATTCTCTAACCAGCGATAAACGGCATACCACGCCAACGGTGCTGCTATAACAAAGCAAATCAGTAATATTTTGAAATATGCTTTGTTGAACATAACGATGATTCCCATGACAGATGCACCAAGCACTTTGCGGATTCCGATTTCTTTGCGCCGGCATTCGCTGTCGAAAACTACCAAACCGAATACGCCGACTATAGATAAAAATATGGAAATAATGCTAAGCAATGTAATCAACGAATTTAACGCTATTTCTTTTTCATACAGTTGTTGCAGTGTTTCGTCAAAAAAACGGATATTAAATATATAATTCTCATCAAATTTGGCAAGAGTGGCTTTGATATGTGATACCGCATCGCGTAAATTAGTGCCTGCCTTTAATTTGATATATGCGTTACTCAGATGCTGACCGGAAGGAATCCATTGCTGAGGATATGCCATAAATGCCATTGGCCTGACTTCTGTACGAAAAGAAGCATATCTAATATCGGGTATAAAACCTATTATTTCGAAACCGTTTGTTGATGTTTCGTTAAGTTCCAAATTGAATTGCTTACGTGTTACATCGTTAAATATTAAGAAAGGTCTGGCATCATCTTGTCTGAAGTCGCGGCCTTCGGTAACTTCAATATTCATTACTTTAAGAAAATCATAATTTACAACAAAAACCTGAGTCCAAATTGTTTCTTCCTTAAATATATAACTCCACTGCGAATACAGGTCGGCAGTTGCCATAAGATTCACTCCATAAGTAACATCTTCGATGCCCGAATAGGTTTTCAGTTCGTTGGTAATCGCTTCACGGCTTTCCCTTATTGTTTGTATATCAACGGTAAGCAAGTTTTCTTTATCGTAACCCAAAGGCGCATTTTGCATGAAATGATTTTGCAGATACATGAACGATGCCCCGATAATTAATGCAAACGAGGCTATAAACTGAATGCCTATGAGTGTATTTCTTATACTTCTGCCTTTTGGCGACAACCCGAAATTTCCTTTCAACACTAATGCCGGAGAAAACGAGGTCATGTAGCGCGCCGGATACACGCCGGCAAGCAAGCCGGTAAACAAGGCAAACAAAGCCGTTCCGCCCAGAATAAAGGGATTAGCCGAAAGCGACAAATTGCCGTCAACCAATTTTGCCATTTGAGTCTCGCTAAAGAAAAAAACCAACAGAACAGCAACAAGAAACGACAGGAAACTTAGAATAACCGCTTCGGAAGTAATCATCCAACGCAAAGCGCTCCGCCGCGCACCCAGTACGAACTGCGTATTTATGCTTTTGACACGCATGGGCGCAAGAGCCGTGCTGAAGTTGGTAAAATTGATTGCCGCAATAACTAAAATAACAATTGCTATCGACAGCAAAATAAATAACGACTGCTTGCTCGATTTGGGCGTATAATCGAAGTCCACATTCTTTGCATAATGTATGTCGGTTAAAACCGTAAAATCTAAATAAAAGTCTTTTAACCAGTGACTGCTGTTTATTGAAGAAAGGTCATAATTCCGGCTAAAGTTTTCATATAACGTAGGTACAACAGTCGGATCGTTTACGAGAATATACATACACCAGCCGGCGCTACCCCAGCCTCCGTATTGAGCTTCGGGTATTTGCGTATATATGCAATTTTCGAAAATAGAATTGGCAGGGAAATCGCGAAATACTGCTCCTACAGTTAAGCCTGTCCCACTACTACCAACAAATAGTTGTTTGCCAATTGCCGATTCTATGCCGAATAATTTACGCGCAAGACTCAGTGGGATAATTGCATTGTCGGGAGTTTTTAGAGCTTCCGCAGAGCCTTCTGCAAAATTAACAGTAAATACATCGGTAAAATTTGATGCTACCCTCATCACTCGTCCTTCATAAAACTTCCGCTCGCCGTTAATTTCGACATGAAAAAAAACATCATCCGGCTGTGAAGCGGTAAGAGTACTTGCAAGAATATTAGGCGACGATTCTGCAAAAAGTGTGGTAAACGGATAGCTATGAATTGCGTTCTTCCAATCGGAATTGGCACTTCTGCGTTCCACACGAAAAATTTTGTCATAATCCTTGTGGAACTTGTCGAAATTGTAATCATAATCTAATTGAATCATGATGATTATAAACGCTGCAAAAGCAACTGAAAGACCTAAAATATTCAGTGTCATCGCCAGCTTGAAACGACGGATTACACTTAAAAAATTTCTTATAATTGGTTTCATAATAAATTATTCTGTTTTTATTGATTTTACCGGATTGGCTATCGCTGCTTTTATTGCTTGCAGACAAACCGTTAAAATGGTAATGATGATTGTTATCAATGCTGCTACCGCCAACATCCACCAAGCAATTGAAATGCGGTAGGCAAAATCGTTCAGGTAATTATTTCCCAACCACCAAGCTACGGGCAGAGCGATAACCAACGATATAAGCAATAGTCTTACATAATTGTTGGTAAACAGACTTACAATGTCATATACACTTGCGCCCATTACTTTACGGATACCGATTTCTTTGGTACGCTGTTCTGCCATGAAAGCTGTTAATCCGAATACGCCCATACAGGCAACGAAAATAGCCAAAATAGAAAAGCTCAACACGATACCTCCGGTTTGCCGGTCTTCTTTGTAAGCTTCTGCCAACATCAAATCGGGAAATTTGGCTTCAAACAGGTCGTTCGGAAAATGCTTCTTGAAAATTTCTTCATACGCCTGCAATTGCTGCGACAGATTTCCGTTTTTCACTTTCAGCATCAAATGCGTAAAGCCCTGCCCGTCCCAGTTGTGAAATCCATAAGGAGTTACAAGTTCGTGCAGGCTTGTGAAATGAAAATCTTCAACCACACCGCAAACATACATCTGTTGATTGAACTGCACAGGCAATCTTTTCCCGATTATTTCTTCCGGCGATGTTTCCAAATATTCAACCGTCTTGCGATTGATAATGATATTCGTGATGGTGTCTCCCATTTTTCTTTCAGGGAGCATACCTCCTGCTATCAATTTGATATTGAGCAGGTCAATGGCTTCGGGAGTTGTTTTGGTCAACGCAATTCTAACACTGTTTTCCATGTTTAGATTATTCATGTCTGCCAAAGACTTTGCCAATAATCTGCCACTGTAACTGCCGAAAGGAAAACCTGTAGCGAAGGCTACCGCCGATACCGATTCCTGTGCCGAATAATCATTCCTCACAGCATCTATAACCGATTGGTTAGGAAGTGGAACGCCGACAACATATTCTACGTTGTAACCCAAATCCTTATTTTTTACAAAATTCATCTGCGTTTGGATGACGATTACCCATGCAACCAGAATTATCGCCACCGTAAATTGGACGACGCTTAAACTTTTCCGTACCAGAGCATGTGTGCTACCTTTGGTAAATACTGCTTGACGAATAACGGTCATCGGTGCAAATCCCGACAGATACAACGCAGGATAAGATGCAGCGATAAAGGTCGTTACCACATAAACTAACGATATGCCCAACAGAAATTTAACATTGAAAAGAATATCGGCTTGCATATCCTGTCCCGAAATGTGATTGAAAACAGGCAACAGCATATATGCCAGTAAAAAGGCAAAACCAAAAGCAAGGAGCGTCAGCATACCTGTTTCGGAATACAGCCGTGCGATGATTTGCTTTCTTTTGGCGCCAAGCGTTTTACTGATGCCTATTTCTTTAGAACGCTTTTGTGCACGGGCTGTAGAAAGATTCATGTAGTTGATACAGGCTACCAATAAAATAATGACTGCCAGCAGCGAAAATAGTTGCACCCGCCCGATATCCCCAAGATTACCGGTAAAATTTCCGCCACCTATACCTTTTGAATACAAATGAATTTTGTCTAAAGGTTGCAGAATGACTTGAAAAGGAGGTTTTTCGATATTCATTTCAGCCAATCCGGGCATATTCTTTTCAAACAACTGCTGCATTCCGGCTTCAGCAACCGCTGCATCCGTACCCGGAGCCAACAGAAAAAATGTTTCATACCCGAAGTTGAACCATTGAGGGTCTTTGTATATCCAATCCTGATGAGCCGACATGGAATATCCAATCATCTGATTGCCATATAAAGAGGAGTTTTTCGGAAAATCTTTGAATACGGCTTTTACCTCAAACGGATGCCAATTGTCAAGCATCAGTATTTCGCCAAGCGGATTCCTGTCGCCGAAAAAGACTTTTGCCTGTGATTCGGAAAGAGCAATCATATTCGGCTGTGCAAATACTTCTTCCGGAGCACCATAGATGAAAGGCGTGTTGAACAGGCGGAAAAAATCCTCGTCCACCCAAGAAAGTTTTTCAACTTTAAAGGGAACATCGTTCGACTTCACATCAACCGGTTGTGTAAAAGTCCTTACGGCAACCTCTATTCCGGGAATCTCTTCCTTCGCGGCAGGCGCCAAAGCATTGGAACTAACGCCATGGATACCCTCCATCCCCGGAAATGACAGATAAGTATTGGAGCGGTAAATACGTTGATAGTGTGTAAACGATTTATCAAACGAATACTCATTGAAGATAAAGGCGCAAATGAGCAACACGACTATCAAGCCAACGGCAAGCCCTGCAATGTTTATCCATTGAAACATCCCTTGACGGAATAAATTGCGATAGAATATTTTTAAGTAGAACATATAAAATGATTTTAAATAACTGAGTAACTGAAAAAGAGAATAAAAATCAGTTATTCAATTATTTCGCTGCATAAACCATTTCTTTCAGGAAATTCTCCGTTACGGTTTTTCCGTCGAGCATGTACACGATTCGGTGAGCATAACGGGAATCATGTTCGCTGTGCGTTACCATGATGATGGTTGTTCCTTTTTCATTTAATGAAGTAAGTAATTGCATTACTTCCAAACCATTTTTACTATCGAGATTACCGGTCGGCTCATCTGCAAGAATTAACTTCGGATTGTTGACTACTGCACGGGCTACGGCCACGCGTTGTTGTTGTCCTCCGGAAAGTTGCGACGGGAAGTGATTGCGGCGGTGCATCATTTGGACGCTTTCCAAAGCTTCTTCTACCATTCGTTTGCGGTCGGCAGCCTTGATATTGTTGTAAATCAAAGGAAGTTCAACGTTTTCAAAAACCGTCAATTCATCAATCAGGTTAAAACTTTGAAATACAAAACCGATATTGGCTTTCCGTAAATCACTGCGTTTGTTTTCGTTAAACTTGGCAACTTCTATTCCATTGAACATAAAGCTGCCGGAAGTGGGGTCATCTAACATTCCCAAAATATTGAGTAAGGTAGATTTTCCGCAGCCCGAAGGTCCCATAATGGCGACAAACTCATGTTCTTTTACTTCCAAATCCATTTTGTTTAATGCTACGGTTTCTACTTCTTCCGTGCGATAGATTTTTTCGAGATTTTTAATTTTAATCATGACTTTTAAATTATTTAGTTGTTAATTTAATATTTTTTTTGGAACGCGGATGACGCGGATTAAGCGGATTTGCGCGGATTTTTATTATTTTTATCTGCGGAAATCCGCTTAATCCGCGTCATCCGCGTTCTATTATTCAACTTTTATAGCCTCTACCGGATTAGTTGTTGCGGCTTTCCATGTTTGGTAGCCGGTGGTAAGCAAAGTTATTAATAAGGCAATGATGCCGACTAATAAGAATATCCAGATGCTTAACGGTGTTTTGATTACAAAATCGCTCAACCATTTGTGCAATCCGAAATAGGCTATCGGGCAAGCAATCGCAAAAGCAATCACTACCCACAACACAAAACTCTTGTTGAGCAGGATAAAGACATCTTTTATTGATGCTCCGTAAACTTTGCGTATAGCAATTTCGCGCACACGGCGTTGGGTGGCGTAATAAGCCATGGCAAACAATCCGGCAACAGTGATGATAATGGCAATCAGCATGGCGAAGGAAAATACTTTGTTGGCATTCATTTCCGCAGTATAGAGTTGTTGATAAGTATCATCTAAGAAATGATATTCAAATGGATATAAGCCTTCGCGTTCTTCCCATTTCTGCTTGATGAGAGCGATGGCACGTTGTGGATCACCTTCGATTTTGAAGAAAATGACCGGAGCATACCAATTACTGTCATTGTCTATTTTTAAATACACCTGAGGGTCAACATCCTGATGCAGTGATTTGGTATAAGCGTTGCGCACTACTCCTCTGACGGGGAAAAACATACCCGATCCTTCAAGCTCTATTCTTTCTCCCACAGGGTTTTCATATCCCAATAATCGAGCGGCACTTTCGTTGATAATCACATTGCTTGCTTGCGCATCTTCAGATTCAATTAAAAACGGATTTTCGCCGGCAGCAAGTTGCATACCGAAAAAGTCAAAATAATTAGGATTAATATAACATATTTCCATCAGAATGGATTGATCACTGTTTGACGGTACTCGTCTGATAGTCGAACCTTGTGTCCAATTCGTAGGAAGTGCTTGTTTTCGAGTGATAGCCTTAATCGACGGTTCTTGAGAAAATTCTTTTTCGAACGATTTATAATTATTTTTGATAGGCCAGGGCGCATTTATGTATAAGACATGTTCTTTGTTGAACCCCAAATCGTAGTCAAGAATATAATCTACCTGTTTTTGCATAAAGGCAACTACAATCAGCAAAGCGATAGATGCCGTAAATTGAGTAATGACCAAGGATTTTTGCAATAAGCCCATTTTCTTTCCTTTGAACTTTCCTTTAATGGTTTCGATCACATTAAAGCGTGTCATATACAATGCGGGGAAAGAGCCGGCAAGCAAAACCACGCAGATTAACAACACTATAAGGAAGATGTATATTTGTGGCAAAGTAAAATCAAGTATTAATCGCGATTGCGTGAAATTATTAAATACCGGCAATATCAGTGCTGCAATCGCCAAACCGATACCTATTGAAATCAAAACGTAATAAGCTGTTTCCATATAAAATTCGTGCATCAACTGCGGCTTTTTTGCACCAAGCGTTTTTTTGATGCCAATGTTTTTTGCACGAATAAACGAAGTAGAAACAAACAAGTTGGTAAAATTAATACAGGAAATGATTAAAATTATCAAAGCTGTCAAAACAAATGTCATAATCAATGTTTTGCTACCTTTAGCAATGTAATCGAATCCTATATCAGAACCGAAGTGCATATCATTCAGCGACTGCAATGTATAGAACGCCCCAAAATCCTTTGCAAACTCCAAATTCCGATGCAAAAGTTGTGTTAGAGATTCTGCCATTGCATCTGTATTTACACCTTCTTTCAGCAGGAAAAAAGTGATATAACCATCTCTTTGTCCCCATTGTTCTACAGCTCGATGGCCATGAAGAGGAAATACAAAATCGGCTTGCAAGCTCGAATTTTTCGGCATATCTTTCATGATTCCACTTACAACAAAATCGTTCTCCCAAGTTTTGATAATCTGACCTATGGGATCTTTTCCGGGGAAATATCTTGCTGCAGCCGATTCACTGATAACTACTTTATCGGGAGAAGAAAGAACATTTTGGGGGTCGCCAACTTTTAAGGAGAAAGTGAAAAAGGAGAAGAAGTTCGGATCAGTCACAAAACTTGCAACTGTTCGATGCAGTACCTCTTCAACGCCAATGCGTAAATCAAAACTTTCGGGGAAAATCCTGCTCACATCTTCTATCTCAGGAAACTCGTTTTTTGCCTGTCCGCCCAAGGCTGACCAAGTCCCTCCCAATTTGGCAGGATTACCGTTTAGCGTTGCGTTCAATATTACTCGGTATATCCTGTCGTTGTTTTTATGGAACTTGTCGAAACTTAACTCGTGAATTGCCCATAATCCGACAACGATTGCTACCATGATGCCGAGCGAAAGGCTGCAAATATTTAGCAAGCCGACCGTGCGTTGCTTTTTGAAATTGCGGATAAATTGTTTCATGTTTTTTATCTATTTTGTTTGTAAAATTGTCGGGAGATTTCTCGCTGCACTCGAAATGACGGCGCAGCTCGTTGCGGAGGAGATTTCTCGCTACGCTCGAAATGACAAGCTGTTTGTTTGAAAGGCGCAACGGTCGTCATTTCGAGCGCAGCGAGAAACCTCATCACTTTATCACCAACTCCTGTATATCTCCATAATTCTCGTAACTATTCACCACCACTTTATCGCCCGCGTCCAAGCCTTCCAGCACTTCGTAGAAATCGGGATTTTGGCGACCGATGCGGATTGGCATGCGATAGGCTTTGTTTCCATCTTTACTCACTTTGAAAATCCAGTTACCGCCTGTTTGCTGATAGAATCCTCCGCGCGGGATTACTAACGCTTCGGTTTCATCGCTCAATGCAATGCGAATTTGCAATGATTGTCCCCGGCGAATGCTTTCAGGAACTTTATTCTTAAAAACCATATCAACGGCAAAACGTCCGCCGGTAACTTGGGTGTAGACTTTTTTAATGACTAAAGTATAAGTGCTGTCGGCTTGTTTATAGATGCCTTCCAAACCGGCATAAATCCGTGAAATGTAATGCTCATCGACATCTACACGAACTTTGAAACCACTCAAAACGTCGATTTGACCAATGCGTTCACCTTTGTTTTTATTTTGTCCGATTTCGGCATCCAAAGACGTTAGCTGTCCATCGACCGGAGCACAAACCGTAAGGTCGGAAAATTTGCGACGCATCAGTTCCAGCCCGTTTTTGGCGCCTTGGTAAGATTGTTCGGCTTGTGTGAATTGTTGGGCAGAAGCGATGGAATCTTGTTTTAAAATTTCGTCCATCAGCTTTTTCTTTTCCAAAACAGATTTGTAATAATTTTCCGATTCCTGAAATTCTTGTTGGGCGATGACGCTTTTATTCAATAATTTTTTATTCATTTCGTAAACGCGCTTGGCCTCGATTAGCTGACTTTCAACATCTACCGACTGCGTCAGCTTGGATATTGTATTTTGCCGGGCTCCATTTTGGGCGATTTGCATTTGTGCCAGTAAGTTGTATACGGAAGTTTCTTGGGTAGTCAAACTTAATTCCAAGTCGGTATTGCTCAAACGAAGAATCGGTTGACCTTTTTTCATCACTGCGCCGTCTTCTACAAAAATTTCCTCTACCCGTCCGCCTTCGCGTAAATCGAGATAAATAGTTGAAACCGGCTGAATGATTCCTGTAACCGGAATAAATTCTCGAAAATTATCGCGTTTTACTGCTGCGATAGTCATTCGTTCGCTTTCGACATTCAAGCGAGATTTTCCAAATGTACTGAAAATGATGAAGATAATTAACAAAATGCCTAAGCCTCCTCCTGCAATCATTGCAATCTTTTTGGGCGGCCATTTTTTCTTTTCTATAATTCTGTCCATGACAATAAGTTATTTTATTAAAAGAGAGTTTTTTTGTTTTCATATTATAATAAGCAATGTGTGTGCCAAAGTTGTAAATTTATCATTATCAGAAGATTAACAAAATTACGGCGTTTTAAAAGTGTTCGATTCCGAACACTTTTCGTTCGGTTTCGATCACTTTTATAATATTAAAATATGTTATTTAAAAAAATCTTTCACTTATTGTATTATTCGTTTGATTGTTAATTTCATACATTTGCAGGAATGTAAAAAAAGTTATAGGGAAAATGAACAAACAAACCAAGTGGATTATTGTCGCGGTTATTGTTCTTTTTATTTTGGGTATGGCATTATATCCAACAATTAAGAAGACATTCTTTTCGCAAAATTCCGATTCAACGAATGGACAGGCTCCGGTAGCCCAAAACGGACAACAAAGGCGTCCGCTGAACGTCAATGCAAAAATAATCAAATACGAAGAAATGATTGAGATGTTCAGAACAACCGGAAGTCTTATTCCCGACGAAGAAGTAAATTTATCGTTTGAGACTTCGGGTAAAATAACCCATATCTATTTCGCTGAAGGTTCTCCTGTGAAAAAAGGCGATTTACTGGCCAAAGTCAATGACGCTCCGTTGCAGGCTGAATTGAGAAAATTAGAGGCTCAAATTCCGTTGGCTACCGACCGGGTTTTTCGCCAAAGGTCGTTATTGGAGAAAGACGCTGTCAGCCAAGAAACATACGAGCAGGTTTCGACCGAATTGGAAAAATTGAATGCCGATATCGAATTTGTCAAATCTCGAATTGTCCAAACGGAATTGCGTGCTCCTTTCGATGGAATTATCGGGTTACGCCAAGTGAGCGAAGGCGCTTTTGCCTCTCCTTCTACTGTTATTGCTACGCTAACAAAAATTATTCCACTTAAACTCGAATTCTCAATCAACGAAAGACAAGCCAGCGAGGTAAGACGCGGAACCAATCTTTCTTTTCGCGTGGAAGGAAGTCTGAACACTTACAACGCCTCCGTGTATGCCGTTGAACCTCAATTGAATCTTAAAACGAGAACAATGACAGCTCGTGCACTGTATTCGAATCAGGGAGGAAGGCTGAAACCCGGACGCACAGTTTCGATAGAAATCACGTTGAGAGAAATTAAAAACGCGCTGACTGCCCCCAGCGAAGCTGTCATTGCCGAAATGGGACGGAACATCGCTTACCTCTACAAAGGAGGCCGGGCACATCAGGTTGTTCTTGAAAGAGGATTACGAACAGAATCTAATTTGCAAATTATAGACGGAATTCGCGCCGGAGATACTTTGATAGTAACCGGAGTAATGCAATTGAGAGATGGTATGCCTGTGAAGATTGATAACTTTGTTAATTGAAAAGTTGAATCGTGAATATTTCCGAATTAAGTATTAAGCGCCCCGTTTTGTCCACTGTGATGTTTCTGATAATTATCCTTTTCGGAATTATCGGATATACTTATTTGGGCGTAAGGGAATTTCCGAGTGTCGATCCTCCTATCATTACGGTAAGCGTTGGTTATCCCGGAGCGAATGCCGAAGTCATCGAAAATCAGATTACCGAACCGTTGGAACAAAATATCAATGGCATTCCGGGGATTCGTTCGCTGACAAGTTCGAGTAGCCAAGGTTCGAGCCGGATCACGGTGGAATTCGAACTGGAAGTCGATCTGGAAACTGCTGCGAACGACGTGCGGGATAAAGTTTCCCGTGCGCAAAGATTATTGCCGAGAGATTGCGATCCACCGACTGTTGCAAAAGCCGATGCCGATGCCAGCCCAATTATTCAGGTTACAGTCATGAGTCATAAACGTTCCATGTTGGAATTGAGCGAAATTGCCGAATTGAGCGTAAAAGAACGTTTACAAACCATTCAGAATGTAAGTGCGGTCGATATTTGGGGACAACATCGATATTCGATGCGTTTATGGTTCGATCCTGTTAAAATGGCAGGATATAGCGTAACTCCTATGGATATAAAGAGCGCTATCGACAGAGAAAATGTCGAATTACCTTCCGGCAGCATTGAGGGGAACACAATAGAATTGACCATTCGTACTTTGGGATTGATGCAAAGTCCGGAAGAATTTAACAATTTGATTATCAAAGAAAACGAGTTTAATATTGTTCGTTTCAAAGATGTCGGATATGCAGAACTTGGCCCTGAAGATCAACGCAGTATCATGCGCAGAAACGGAATACCGATGGTAGGTTGTGTTGTAATTCCTCAACCGGGAGCCAATCAAATCGATATTTCCAATGAAGTGATGGCACGTTTGGATCAAATAAGAAAAGATTTGCCTGAAGATGTAGAATTAGACATTGCTTTTGACAATACCCGGTTTATTCGCGCCTCCATCTTAGAGGTACAAAATACCATTTTTATTGCTTTTGCCTTAGTTGTAATTATTATCTTCTTATTCTTGAGGGATTGGCGAGTTACACTTGTTCCGTGCGTTGTTATTCCCGTTTCGCTGATAGGCGCATTTTTCATCATGTATGTTTCGGGATTCTCAATCAATGTTTTGTCGATGTTGGCGGTTGTATTAGCCGTTGGGTTGGTTGTAGACGACGCCATTATTGTAGCAGAGAATATTTATGTAAAAATAGAACAGGGAATGTCTCCCATCGAGGCGGGAATTAAGGGTTCGAAAGAAATCTTTTTTGCCGTAGTGGCTACTACCATCGTGTTGGTAGCCGTGTTTCTCCCCATCATCTTTTTGCAGGGAATGACAGGCCGGTTGTTTCGAGAGTTCAGTATTGTGCTTTCGGGTGCAGTTATTATATCTTCCTTTATCGCTTTGACTTTTACTCCGATGTTGGCAACCAAACTCCTGAAGAAAAAGCAAAAACCGAGCTGGTTTTACCGCAAAACCGAACCTTTCTTTGAAGGTATGAATAGCGTATATGCACGATCATTGAATTATGTTTTATCTCATCGCTGGATTATTTGGCCTGTTATTGCAGCAACGATTGCTATCATTGTTGTTCTTTGGAAAACTATTCCCCAAGGTTCGCCTCCATTGGAAGACCGTTCTCAAATAACGATCAATACCCGCGCTCACGAAGGAGCCACTTTCGAATTTATCAGGGATTATACTTCCAGAATCTCGGAAGTTGCCGACTCGGTTGTTCCCGAAAGACTGATAAACCTTGAAATGGCTCGTTCGGGATTCAGTTTCGTTCGATTGATGTTACCCGACATGCAAGACCGTGAACGCAGCCAAATGGAAATAGCAGACGAACTTGCGAATGCCGTTCGTAAAGAAACACAAGCAAGGGCATTCGTACAGCAACAATCCACTTTTGGAGGAAGACGTGGAGGTATGCCCATTCAATATGTGTTACAAGCTCCTAACCTCGATAAGCTGCGAGAGTTTTTGCCTGTATTTATGCAAAAAGTGAATGAAAGTCCGAAACTTGTTATGGCAGATGAGAACTTGAAATTCACCAAACCGGAAACGCATATCCGGATAGACAGAGACAAAGCAACCCTTCTTGGAGTCAGCACACGCGACATCGGACAAACGCTCCAGTACGCGCTCAGCGGTCAGCGGATGGGTTATTTCTACATGAATGGCAAACAATACCAGATTTTGGGAGAAATCAATCGCCAGCAACGCAATACCCCATTAGACTTGAAATCTATTTTCGTAAAAAACGCCTCCGGAAATATGATTCAATTGGATAATTTGGTCAAGTTGCAAGAAAGCGTTTCTCCGCCCCAATTATTCCGGTTCAATCGTTTTAGTTCCGCAACCATCAGTTCGGGATTAGCCAAAGGTGTTACAATCGGTGAGGGATTGGACGAAATGGACCGCATCGCCAAAGAAACATTAGACGATACTTTCCGCACGGCCCTGACAGGAGAGTCGAGAGATTTTCGGGAAAGCTCTTCCAGTTTGATGTTTGCTTTCATCCTTGCTTTGATACTGATTATTCTTGTTCTTTCGGCACAATTCGAAAGTTTCAAAGACCCGTTTGTAGTGATGTTCACCGTGCCGTTGGCTCTTGCGGGAGCATTGATATTCATGTATTTTGCAAATGTTACAATGAATATTTTCAGTCAAATCGGTATCATCATGTTAATCGGTTTGGTCACCAAAAACGGGATATTGATTGTAGAGTTCGCTAATCAACGGCAAGAGTCCGGATTGAGTAAGTTAGATGCCATTCGTGAGGCTTCCATACAACGCTTACGCCCCATTCTGATGACAAGCTTTTCAACCATATTAGGCTCGTTGCCATTGGTACTTGCCAGTTCGGAAGGAGCTAACGGCCGTATCGCCATGGGGGTTGCCGTAATCGGAGGGATGTTGGTTTCCACACTTCTCTCCATGTTTGTAGTTCCTGCCATGTATTCGTATATTTCAACAAATCGACATAAAATATCAGCTTGAATTATTTTTTAGTTATCTTTGTATTCGTTAATAATAGCGTATTAATTTAATTGAATGGCAAAATGAACTTTAAAGGCACAGTAATCATAAAAAGAGAAGAGGACTGGTTTGTTGCAACCTGTTTTGAAAATAACATTGCATCGCAGGGAAAAACTATTGATGAAGCAACCGAAAATTTAAAGGAAGCAATAGCATTGTTTTATGAAGATGAGACAGAAGCAACAATAGAGCTACCTTACGAGCAAGTTTACATATCCTCATTAGAAATGACATTGTAAATGAAATACCCAATATTAAGACCCTCTGAGATTATTTCAGCATTGTCTAAGAAAGGTTTTTATTTTAAAAGCCAAAAAGGAAGTCATGCAAAATATACAAACGGAAGTTTTACAGTAATTATTCCAATGCACGATACTGTTGCTCGTGGGACTTTAAAAAGCATCTTGCTTCAAGCAAATATAGAAATAGAAGAATTTCTATATTTGTTGTAATGTATTGTGTCAAAATAAGAACAAGTCAAATGTTGTCAATTCGTATATTTCAACAAATCGAAATAAAAATTGAACCTTTATGCAATTTTTAGTATGAAAACAAGATTATTTTTATTGATTGCCTTTGCAATAACGGCAACCTACGGTTTTGCACAAACAACCGCAACCCAATGCAAAAAAACACCTGAACTGCAAATGAATAAGTGGGTAAAATTTGAAGATGAAGATGGTATGATAATCAGACTCAGACTAGTATCCCCCAAGGGAGACCCGACAAAGATGGATAATATAGAAGCTACATTACAGATAAAGGACACAGATAACCGACTTCTTGGATATGTTGTTAAGTTTAATAAAGGTGGTCTTGGATACTATTACCGGATTCAAGGACTGGAAACGGAAACCGGTAAAAAAGATTTCGCTTTTGATGTTCCGCGAGGTGGTGGAAAAGGGTGTACTGAATCTTTTTGGCATATTGACCAAGCTATAGAAACCCTTGATAAATCCCCTGAATTTGAGAAAAATGTTGAAGTATCTTTTAAATAAAGACACTTTGAAATAGCTTTGAAATCGTGCGTTAGCTATTCTAATCGCCTTTTGAAATCAGACTAAACCCTTATTTTCTAAAGCACCCTTAGTAGCCGGTTAATCCCAACCAACATTTCCCTTATTCCCTTATTTTCAGTGTATTAAAATAAGGGAATAAGGTTAGGGATGAGGGGATTATCTCGTGCTACTAAGGTTACTTTTTAAAAATAAGGTTTAAATACAAGAATATTTTTTCTTAGCACCTCAATTTAATATTTCGCCATTTTATTTATACCTTTGCAAGAACAAAAAGTTAAAAACAAAAAGATGAACCGCTTAAAAATATTATTGCTCTTGCTTCTTCCCTTTACTGTTTGCGCTCAGGAAACATACGACTTAAAACGTTGCTTGGAACTCGGTTTGGAACGTAATTACGAAATCCGTATCGTGCGCAATGAACAGCAAAAAGCAGATAATAATATGACTGTCGGTAATGCCGGATATTTACCGACACTGGATTTATCTGCCGGATATTCGGGAACGGTCAACAATACCAATCAACATTTTACTGATGGAACAACGACTGGATTTGGCGGTGATGTACATAATCAAAATCTCAATGCCGGAATTAATCTCAACTGGATGGTTTTCGACGGTTTTCAGATTCAGGCAAAACACAGCCGGTTGAAAGAACTCCAGCGTATGGGAGAACTCAATACTCGCCTTTCGATAGAAGATTTCATTGCCGGTTTTTCGGCTGAATATTACAATTATATAAGACAAAAAATCCGTTTGGAAAATTTGAGATATGCTGTCGGGCTGTCGAGGGAACGGCTTCGAATTGTTGCCACGCATCGCGATATAGGCTCTATGTCAGGCTCTGATTATTTGCAGGCTCGTGTTGATTTTAGTACAGACAGTTCGAGTTTGATTAAACAATACGAAGTTGTATATGTTTCTCGTACCCGTTTGAATCAATTGATGGCACTCGATGATATATCGCAAAACCTTGTTCTCCGTGATTCTTTGATTGAATTTAATCCGTTGCTTAATGAAGCTGAAATGTGGGACAAAACGCTGAGCATTAATTCGTCCTTATTATTATCTGCCAAAGAGAAAAAAATCAGCGAATTGGATTATAAGGCGATTAAAAGCAGGAGTTATCCCTATTTGAGATTAAATGCAGGATATGGCTATACCCAAAATATGTATGAAATGAGGGAAATTGATAAACAGCAAATCTTGGGTTTTAATTATGGAGTAACCTTAGGATTTAATATTTTTGATGGTTTCAACCGGAAACGCGAGCAAAAGAATGCCCGCCTGCAAATTCAAAACAAGGAATTACGGTATGACCAATTGACATTAGGATTAAAAGCCGATTTATCCAACATCTGGATGGCATACAAAAATAATATGGGACTGACAAACCTTGAAAAAGAAAATCTTCAAACAGCTAAAATTAATTACTCCATTGCCATTGCCCGATATAAACTCGGCGACCTTTCGGGTATTGAATTACGTGGGGCTCAAAACAGTTTGCTCGAAGCCGAAGAACGACTGTTGAAAGCACAATATAACACCAAACTTTGCGAAATTTCTTTGCTACAGATTAGCGGACAGATTGTGAGTTATTTGGAATAACCTTTCGATAACACTAAATAACACTAAGTAGTGTTTTAAAAACATAGTTTCTCGTTGATAAACGCTTTTTTTGCACCATAAAAGAAATATTTATGGAATTTTATAAATGAATGCATCTTATGAAAAAGCGAATCACTAAAAACAAAAAGAACATGAAACGAGCAATGTTTTTAACCGGTAGCCTCTTGTTTGCTGCCGCATTTATTGCCTCCTTATTGGCAATCAACAATCATTCAACCACGAAAGATGAAGTGACACAATCGGAAATCCCGGGAACTCTGCCGGATATTTCCTCTCTCGAACAATTACCGGCATCTACCCTGCCGGTGATGAAAATCAAAGACGGCAACTCGGAAGTATACCTGCAATCGCTGGATATTCAGGTAGAAGTAACCGGAAATATCGCAACAACCCGCTATGTGATGGTATTTAAAAACCGCACGGGAAAAATCCTTGAAGGAGAATTGCTTTTCCCGTTGCCTGACGGTGTAACTGTGAGCCATTATGCTTTGGATATTAACGGAAAGATGCGCGAAGCCGTTCCGGTCGAAAAAGCCAAAGCCACACAAGTTTTTGAGGAAATCGAACAACGACGTGTCGACCCCGGATTGTTAGAACGAGTAGAAGGGAACAACTTTCGCACGCGAATTTATCCGATACCCGCTCACGGAACACGGACAATTTCTATCGGTTACGAAGAAGAATTATCTGCCGAAAAAGGCTACTTCTGCTACCGCTTACCCATGGCATATCCGGAAACTATCGAAAATTTCTCCGTGAAAGCCTCTGTTTGGAAAAGCAAATCCAAACCTCAGATACTGGGACAATTATCGGAAGAACTGTCTTTCGATGAGCAAGGAGAAAATTTTGTCGCAACCTTCTCGCGGAATAATTATCAAACCGGACGAGCTTTGATTTTTGCTTTACCCGCTCCTACTAATGTGCCACAAACGCTGATACAACCGGCCTCCGGAAGTTATTATTTTACTGCCTCTTGTATGCCGAAAACAGAAACCCGCAAAAAAACTTGGGATAATACACTGGGAATTATTTGGGATGCCTCGTTAAGCGGAATGTATCGCGACCACGCCAAAGAATTAGACGTTTTAGACCGGATTATACGCGAAAAGAAAAATCTTACCGTCAACCTGTATTTCCTGAACAACCGGATGACAAAAAACGGCACATACAAAATCACCAACGGCAATTGGCCGGAATTACGAAAAGCGATAGAATCGGTCGTTTACGATGGCGGAACAAATTTTGAGGCTATCCGTTTACAAAACATTTCTTCCGGTGAATTTCTATTCTTTTCCGACGGATTGTCGACCTTGAGTGACGCCGATTTTATTGCTAAACGTCCTACATTTTTTATCACCAAGTCTACCACATTGATAGAACAACCAATCCATTGCATCGTGTCGTCTGCCAAAGCCGATTACAGTGCAATGAAATGGATTGCAGCACAAAGCAACGGTAAATTCATCAACCTGAATGCTTTATCTGTCGAACAACTTCAAAACGAATTGATGTTTGAAACCTTACACTTTTTAGGAATAGAATCTAACAGTGATGTTCGAGAAGTATATCCTTCAGTGTCGACACCGGTAAGAGGTAATTTTTCCATTGCCGGAATATTGGATGCCTCCCGCACAAGCCTGACCTTGCGTTTTGGCTACGGCAACAAAGTAGAACAACGAATTATGGTTAATCTGAATACAAAAGATGCCTCCCAACAGGCAAATGTTCATCGCATCTGGGCACAGAAAAAAATCAACGAACTGGATATGTGCTACGAAAAAAACAAGGAAGAACTGACCGAACTCGGACAGCAATTCGGCATCGTTACTCGCAACACTTCGCTGATTGTACTCGAAACCCTACAAGATTACATCACTTACAACATTGTGCCTCCTGCCGAATTACAAGCCGAATATTTCCGTTGGAAAAAAGACAGGGATGAGGAAAGACTTCGAAATGAAAGAGATTTTATCACTGAAGCTATAAGTGCCGCAAATACTTTGAAAAACTGGTGGAATATCGATTTTACACCTAAAAAACAAAAATACCCAAAACCGGATGACGTATCGGAAAGAGTCGGCGTGTATTGTAATATGGTTGTTGAAGATAGAATGATGACGCAAGATGAATTAAGCGATACAAGAGTTGCTATTTCTGTTGCTGATATACAAGAAACAAGTGCCATGATGAGTATTGATATTGCCGATGTGCGAGAATCTCGAACATACGATAGAGTAGTCGCAGCAGAGGCTCCTGCTGTCCGATTTGCTGAAACTTCCAATACAAGAAACGTTTCACAACCAATAATCAAACTTGCTCCGATTAAGCAAGACAATGCCTATACAAAACAATTGACCGGCAAATTAGATGAAGATTACGCTGCTTATTTGAAGTTGCGCCCCGAATACATCAACACGCCGACTTTCTATTTCGATATGGCAGATTGGTTTTTCCGTCACAACGACCGCGAAAGAGCACTCCGGATATTGACCTCCATCGCCGATTTGGATCTGGAAAACGCCTCGCTGTTCCGCCTGCTCGGTTATCGCCTAAAAGAATATAAAGAGTATCCACTGGAGGCTTACATTTGCAAAAAAGTGATACAATGGCGACCGATGGAGCCGCAAAGTTATCGCGATTATGCTCTGGCATTGGCCGACAACGGAAATCATCAGGCAGCATTAGATAACCTGTATTCCGTTCTGACACAATCATACGCGCAAAATATTGCCGGAAGAAGTCAGGGCATCGAAGAAGTCGTAGTAACAGAAATCAACCAACTAATTGCGAAAAATCCGAAGTTACGCACAAGCAATATCTCCAAAAAATTGATACAAGCAATGCCGGTAGACATTCGCGTGGTAATTAACTGGAATATGAACAGCACCGACATCGACCTGCACCTAACCGATCCCAACGGAGAAACCTGTTGCTACAGTAATCGCGAAACGGCTTTAGGTGGACGAATCAGCAATGACATTACGCAAGGTTACGGCCCCGAACAATTTATGCTGAAAAAAGCCATCAAAGGAAAATACAGCGTATATGTCAATTATTATGGCGATTCACAAGTGAAAGCAGAAGGCCCTTCTACCGTCATGGCAGAAATTTATACCCGATACGCGGATAAAACCGAGCAACGCCAAGTGGTTTGTTTGCAATTATCGAAAGAAAATCAGCAAAAGGATGGCAAAGTGAAGGTAGCGGAGTTTAATTTTTAATTCAGGAAACAGGCTCGTTTGCAAAAGTTGCAAAATAAAGTTGTAGAATAAAAACATCAAAACCTGATTTTCACCTGATTTAAACAACTAAACAGCCTCAGTAACAAAAGATTACAACACAACAATCCCAACCTGATTACCTGATTAAAATTAGGTAATCAGGTTAGGACGGTGAACTCACGTTAAATTATTTCTATGCCTGTTTGTTCTATTTCATTAAGGAAACCGGCATAATCAGTATCGCGAGCTATCACATGCGGTTCTATACGAAAATCAATATTTTCTCTTAAACGCCAAATAGGAGGAATCACTTCAAAATAATCGCCATCAAAATGGTTTACAACCAATGCCACATCAATATCGCTGTCTTTATTCGCAGTACCTTTGGCAAAAGAACCGAAAAGATATACAGCTTCTATCTGCATCGGGAAATCACTTTTTTTTACCAATGTTTTGTAGTCTCTTACTTTTTCGATAATAAGTTCTCTTTTGTCCATTGCTGCAAAAGTTTTGTTTGTTCTAATATTTGTTCACATCGCTCATTTGTAAGCATTTTTGCCATTTGTTCTTTATAGTCGGGATAACGAGCTTCTATATTAAGCGGATTTAATGTATTGAGAAACATTACAAATAATGCTTACCTTTCAATAAAGTATGTGCAACTCTTAAGTCATTATCTGAAAGGCTAATCCAATAATTTATTTTTTCTTCGGTGGTCATTTTGTTTTTATTTATACTTATTTTGCAAAAGTAAAGAATTTAATTTGAAAAACTTTTTTTTGATTGAGAAAAATACTTTTGGGTTTAATTCAACATCATGCTCATATAAATATTTTCAGAAATAATTGATTTATCAAGAACTTTTATCATCCCATATAAATGGCTATCCGATGGAGCGTTTCGGATAGTCATTTTATTTGCATGGAAATTCTTCCCAATGGCAGACAGTAAAAGTTGCTTGCCATTATTTGTAGCATAAGATAGTTCTTTAACAAGAATCGCACTTTCATCTTTTACCACAAAAGCAATACCGTTTTCTTTCAGATAAAAAACATATCCTTTACTTAAAAATAAATCTTCCAAAATAAAACAAAACTGCTCCTTTGTTTTTAAGACAACATTTTCTTTTTGAAACAAAAAGTCGGAATATAGATGATAAATTTCGTCCAAAGGCAGATTCTCAAAATCGGAATAAACTTCGACATTCTCCGATTCGACATTGATATTTGCCAAATTAATGGTTTCTGCTGTTACCGGGAATGCTTTTTCATAACCATATTTTGCATAAAAGTCGAACAACCGGTCTTCTTGCGGAATCAAGAATGTATAAGCATAGTTTTTCTTTTTCATTTCTTCAAAAGCGGCAAACAGCAGTTGTTGCATATAACCTTTTTTGCGATGGTCGGGGCGTGTCATTGCTCCCGAAATATAACCGGCATCATGGATTTTATCTCCGATTTTGATTTGATAAGGAATTATTTGCAAGAAAGCTACGAGCATACCGCCTTCCCACAATGCCAAAGATTGATTGATTTTGAAAATCCTTTCAAAGTAAAAATCAATGAATTGAGCCGAATCGGCAGGGAAACAAAGTTTCCACATTGTTTTTAATGCAGGAATATCTGAAGATGAAGGGTTATTTATCATATTTAGTTAAACTCTTGAATCTCTACATGTTTGAATCCTTCTCCCGGTTCTTCACCGATAAGAGCCGGTAAACATCCTGTTTTGTCGTACATATATTGCAAATATTTCGTTGATACGCAAGGGAGTGGGCCATCGCCTGTCAAATATTTGAAGTAAGATGTATCGGATGGATTATAAAACTCAAAATTGCGGCATGGCAATTTCTCGAATGTCAAATCCGGCCGGTTGGTAATCCCTTTGGGCATTAAAATATTTTGCATACGAAATACATCTGTCTTGATAATTTCGGAGTGCCTGCTCAGACGACCGACATCTAAATTAATGCTCATGAGAATCACGGCAATAGATAAAGATATGCAAATGATAGCAAATAACATTCGGGGAGTAAATTTAATCTTTGATAAAAGATATGCCGCAGGATAAAACAAGGCCAACAACATAAATCTAACTTGCGTATATGTTAGGAAAACAAGTGACAATTGAGCTATAATAAAGAGGGAAACAGGTAATTGTTCTTTTTTTCTAAAAAATAATACGCTATAAATCAGCAAGACAATAACAATCAGGAAAAATAATATAACATTGACCCATCCTTTAGAAAAAAAAGATTGATAGTTGTAACTGTCTCCTGAAGGGATAGGAGCTAACCCCTCAGGAATTACCCAAGACACGGGGATCCGAAAGCCTGTATACGGAACTAAAGGGCATCCACCTAACCAAATTCCTTTGAATATATAAATAGCTCCCAATGTGAAAGCAAAAAACATGAATATTTTCCAATTGTTTTTATGTAACATAAATAGCACCAATATCAAGATAGGTGCAAGACTTGCTTTTATAAAAATCCCAAATACAGCAAGTAATATGGCACACAAATCTGTCGTATTAGAACGATTGAGCACACAATATATAACAACAAGACTGATAAGATAAAGCGGTAAATCTACCGATGGAGAATCAATAAATTGAAACCACAAAACCGAAAACACAGGAAGAAAAAACAGCCAGCGATTTGTTTGGTAATCGGCATTTTTTCTGGCATAATAAATCTTATCAATCCATAAAAGAGAAACAACACAGAGCAGAAATCCGTTGATGTCATTAAACAATCCTGCAATAAAATTAAAATTATATGCGGCTTGCAGGGCATGCCAAGGGCTTCCGTGAATCAAGAAAACGTGCAGGTTTGCCAATCCCTTTACCCAACCATATTCATTGAGCCATTTAATGGTTTGTATGTAATAAGATTCGTTGTCTAACAAAAATGGCAACATCGAGCTGCGCATCAATGATAAACAAAGAATTACGAAGAATAATATCTTACAGAACCAATCCCATTTTGTGATGCTTTTTACACGGTTTAACCATGTTTTGCGATACAGAAAAAACAGTATTATTGTCAGGAGAGTATTAACGTAAAAATATTCTATGTTAATGCGATAGAAAAAAGCGACAATAGTTACAAGAATGGTTTGGAAAACTATTCCTGCCAAAGAAGTTCCCCCGATTGAATTTAATTTACCTTTAAATAACCACCGGTTTATACATTCTCCCTGTACGGAAAATATGAAGAACATATAAACCCAAGTCAATAAAATCAAAAACATAACCCTGATATATTGTTCGGCGTAGTCTCTGACTACATCGCATTAACTTCCTCCACATATCCTTTTTCCAGCAACATTACCGGATGATAAGATTCTTTGGATTTGCGAAGCGATTCTATTCCGAGGTCTTCTTCGCGGTTGATATATTTGTAGTTTTGACACTCATGTTCGGCAAACATTTGGTTGATGGCACTAAATCCTCCATCAATCTCGTACAACGATTTTTCGGCATGAACACCAAATGTGTCGGGACTGAGTTGTTGTCCGTAGGAATAGGCGACAATTTCTCCGGCTATACGAATAGCGCCTCCTTTCAGTCCAAGTTTTTCAAAATAATGGAATGCTTTTTGTGTGGCGTGACGTTCTTCGACGAGTGAGGCATCAAGGCATCCGCTATTTTCTTCACACCAACGGTAATAAAGGTCTAAACAGTCGGGAATAATTTTTCTCGTGATGGGAAGATATTCGTAATCGTATGTTTTTTTGAATTTATTTATGTGATTGCGTTTGGGTTGGAACTTTTTTCCTGTGAGTGTTATCAAATCTTGCGCATCATAGATGTATTCCGACCACGCTTTATCTGTTTCAAATCTAAATTCTCCGGGACAAACCGCCTCAATTTGAGCAAACATTTCCGGTGTAACAGCGTACAAATAAAAACGGTCGCCTCGTGCTTTTGCATCAGTTCTTAATAAGTCGATGGCTTTTTTTAGGTCTCCGGCACCCAAGGGCATCATATAGCCGGGTTCTTTGTATTCTGCAAAAAAACGAATAAGCAAAAACCCGTCAATAATGGCGAATGTTGTATCGTATTTATGTTTCCAACATAGAATATTGGAAAACGAGAAATCGCAGTTACGGTAAGTGCTTTTGAAGAAAAATTCGTTGATTGAATCCCTATCTTCAATCCTGACCGGATGAAAATTAATCATCATACTAACTTGTTGGTTGCAGTATCGGGGAAAACAATACAAGGCTTGAATGTTTTTGCCTCCTCGAAATCCATCAGGGCATACGACATAATAACTATGATGTCGCCCATCTGAACTTTTCGGGCAGCAGCGCCATTAAGACATATCACACCGGAACCTCTTTCCCCTTTAATGACATAAGTTTCAAAGCGTTCTCCGTTGTTATTATTCACAACATGTACTTTCTCTCCTGCAATCAAATTAGCGGCATTCATTAAATCTTCATCGATAGTAATGCTGCCGATATAATTCAAATTCGCTTCCGTTACACTTACTCTGTGCAATTTTGATTTTAAAATTTCAATCAACATCTTTCTTGAGTTGAAAGTTGAAAGTTGAAAGTTGAAAGTTAATTTAATTCTCAACTTTCAACTTTCAATTTTCAACTGTTATTAATACAGGATTACATTTATCCCTTTTCTTGCAAATCTTCGCACAGCCTCGTCCTGTTTGGCTTGGCTCCAAGTTCTCATTCCTTCAAAATAAATGGTTCTCAAACTTTCCATGTCTGCCAGAAAATCGGGGAGCTCCTTTAGATATAGGTTTCCTCCTATGCGAAGAATTTCCAGTTTTCTCAATCTCAATATATCATGAGAAATAACACCTATTCGATTACCCGACAGGTCGAGTTCCCGCAAATTAGTCATGTTAAAAACATAATCGGGAATTACTGTCAACTTAGGATGTTGTATTGCTAAATCCAAATATTCTCCTGAATTAGGTGCATACTTTTCCGAATCGGTTGTTTTATATCCATTCCCCCCTATCACCATATTCATGTGTTTATCCCAATCAATTTGGGCAAATGCCGAACTTAAGTTAACAGACAATGCCATAAGCACGATAAATAAAAATCCAATCTTTTTCATACTGTAATAATGTTTTACCCCTAAATCCCCTAAAGGGGACTTTGGGCGTTGTTAAATTTATAATTTTCTATGGTCTATCACTCACTAAGTCCCCTTTAGGGGATTTAGGGGTGAAGTTTATATTATCAATAAGCCGAACTTCTCCGCAAAAAACGGCAATACAACCTACGATGTAATCCGAATCTTTCCAATCGGACAGGGGCTGCAAAGTTTTTCCGTCTACGATTTCAAAGTACTCTGTGCGCAAGCTTGGCACTTCGTCGATTATTTGTATTATTTGTTGTTTTAGTTCCGCGATGGAAGTTCTTCCTGCAAAGCTACGACTTTTAAACAAAATTTCCGATATTTTGGCAGCAGATTCTCGTTCGGAAATATTCAAACGGGTATTGCGACTACTCATGGCCAAGCCGTCTTCTTCTCTGACAATCGGGCACGGAACGATTATTGTGCTTAATTGCAATTGTTTAGTCATCTCACAAATAATTGCCAATTGCTGAAAATCTTTTTCTCCGAAATATGCTTTATCCGGCTGAACCATATCAAAAAGCTTGCTGACGATTTGAGCAACCCCGTTGAAGTGTCCGGGACGAAATGCTCCTTCCATCACTTGCTCCAAACTGCCGAAATTAAAAACACGAGTATCCGGCTCCGGATATATTTCGTTTACATCGGGAGCAAAAACGATTAAACATCCTGCGGCTTTTAATAATTCACAATCGGTTTCGAGGGTTCGGGGATATTTTAGCAAGTCGTTTTTATCGTTGAATTGTGTAGGATTAACGAATATGCTTACCACACAAATGTCGTTTTCGGCTACACAACGTTCGACTAAAGCGATGTGTCCTGCGTGCAAAGCACCCATAGTCGGCACAAGTCCGATTGATTTTCCGGAAATCCGTTCATCATTCAACGTGTGTTTCAAAGAGAGAATTGTATGTATAACTTTCATCTACTTTTTAGCTAAAATCACGCGACAAAAATAAGTAATAAATACCATTTTAAAAAATTTTGATAGTTATTAGTGATTTTGTTTGAATTTTGTCTATTTTTTTTTATTATCTTTGCAGGGTTTTTTAATCTCATCATTTTTATAGGAGTTACATGGACGCTAAACGGATTTTATTTATTACTTCAGAAATAATGCCATACCTTCCGGAAACTGAAATTTCCCACATCTGTCGATACCTTCCGCAAGGTATTCAAGAGAAGGGGAAAGAAATTCGGACTTTCATGCCGAGATTTGGCAATATAAACGAAAGAAGAAACCAACTACATGAGGTAATCCGCTTATCCGGAATGAATTTGATAATAGACGACACCGATCATCCGTTGATTATCAAAGTTGCCTCTATCCAATCTGCCCGTATGCAAATTTATTTCATCGACAATGAAGATTTTTTCCAAAGAAAGCATACTGTCAAAGACGGAGAAGGATGTGAATTTGAAGATAACGATGAACGCAGTATTTTCTATGTGCGCGGGGTGATGGAAACTGTAAAAAAGCTACGTTGGGTGCCGGATTTAATTCATTGTCACGGATGGATGACAGCATTAGCTCCTTTATATATCAAAAAGCATTATAAAGACGATCCCTGTTTTAAAAACTCCAAAATTGTATATTCCATTTATGATGATGATTTTAAAAAACCTTTCAGAGATGTTTTTCACCATAAACTCAAATTAGAAGGAGTAAAAGACACTCATCTTAAATCTATAAAAGAAAAAGCCGATTTTGAAACACTCAGCAAATTAGCAATTGATTTTTCGGATGGCATAATACAAGGTTCTCCCGTTGTGAATGCAAATGTAATGGAATATGCAAAAGCAAAAGAGGGAATGCACTGTCTGTGTTATCACGATAAACAATGCTGTGTGGATGCGTTTAACGCATTCTATGATACAGTTTTAGCAACTAAATAATTTATTGGAAATTCACTAAAAACCTAAGATTAAAATCGGATGAAACTTAAAGCGATAATATACAGTATTTTCATTTCTTTGGCTTTTGTAGCGTGTAATGATGAATTAAGCTCTGTGGGAATGGGCGTTCAACCTGAAAACGACAGAATGAGTGTTCGCACAGACACCATCAATACGCTTACTTCTTCTACGGTAAGTCTTGATTTTATTTTTATCAAAGCCAATACGACTTATCTCGGCAATTTCGACGACCCCCTTTATGGCAATATCAAGTATAGCTTTTTGACTAACTTTTATACCTCTCCGAATGATGTCTTTGGCGAAGTAATTGACGACAAGATTGATTCCGTCACCTTGAGAGTTTTTTACTATGGCTATGCAGGAAAAGGTTTTGTAGGAGATTCTTTAGTCCCTATGGGTGCTACCGTGCGAGAAATTCTCAAACCTCTTGGCAGAAATTTCTACAGCAATCTTGACCCTGAGAAAGCAGGTTATATCAAAAGAAATATTCCGGCTTGGGCAGACACCGTATACACTGCACGCAATATGAATATGTCTGATTCTGCATATTTTTTAGGGCAATATCGCAGTGTAGATTTTAAACTCCCTAATCATGTGGGAGAAAGAATCTATAACGAATGGAAAAATCCGGAAGGAAAAGAAACATTTAAAAACTTGGATAAGTTTTTTGATTTTTTCCCGGGCGTTTATGTTGAATCCACTTACGGTTCGGGAAGTATTTTGATAGTTCAGACCACATGGCTTCAAGTGCATTATGATACACATGTGATGCTCAAAGATAAAGATGGAAAAGATTCTGTCGAGGTTGTGCGACCTGCTCGCGCTTTATTTTCTACAGCCAGTGAGGCAACTCAGCTAAATATTATCGACAAAACAAAAAGTAAAGAAAGCGAAAAACAATTGATTGCAAACACAGATTTCTCTTTCCTGAAAACGCCTGCAGGAGTTGTAACCGAATTGAAAATTCCATTACGGGATATTGTGGATAAAGTTGGTGAAAATCGCATTTTTAACAATGTAAACTTAACTTTAGATGTCGAAGACCGGTCTATATGGGATTATACCTTGCCCATTCCTCCAAGAGTGTTACTCATCAGTCCGGATTCTGTCAAGCCATTTTTTGAAGAGGCACGCATAGCAAATAGCAGCTATAGCTATTATGCCAACTTAGCAACATCCTCTGCTTTCAAATACGATTTTGGTAATATTTCCAATCTGATTCAAAGTTCAATCAGGAAGAAAGAAACAATCACTCCACAAGACACCTTGAAATTATGGGTAATTCCTGTTGAAATTGGATTTGATGGTCAAACTCCTATTACTACAACGCACCTTTTTACGCCTTCAGGGGCAAAGCTACCGCGAAAAAATCTGAAACTTAGCATTACAACTACGAGAACGAACAGGTAAATTTATCTTAACCTTATTATATCACCTTCGGTCAGTTTTGACTGGTCGGCTCTTTTATTTAAATTATACAAACTAAGCACGCGAATACCGTATTTCTGAGAGATGTCGTGCAACGATTCTCCTGCTTGCACAGTGTGTTCGTAATGAGGTTTGTCGGCCTTCGTTTTCTTTTTTTGCAAATAAACAATATCACCGGCACGCAAACGGTAATTGTCGGGATATTCATTGTATTTCTTCAAATTCTTTTCTTTAAGGTCTAAACCTGCCGCTATCGAACGAAAAGTATCGCCATCGGAGGCAACAATGTATGATAAATTAAAAGCTTTGTAAAGGTCGAAAATGCGTTTTGAATCGTATTGTTGAAGCCCGTATAATTCGATTAGAGCGATTAGTTTCGTTGCATATAAAGGATCGGTTGCATAACCATATTTCGACAGTCCTTCTGCCCAACCTTTGTAATCGTCAGATTTTAACAGGAATAACGGAGAGTAGCGACTTCTTTCGGATAAAAATTTAGAATGGTCTTCGTAAGATTCTTTTGTATCCTTGTATTTACGAAAACATTCACCCGGAGCATCATCATCTCTAAAAATTTGTTTCCCGTTCCAATTGCTACCACATTTGATACCAAAGTGGTTGTTGCCGTTTTTCGCCAGATGGCTTGTGCCTGCACTCGACTCCAAAAGCGCTTGTGCTAACTTTATACTTGCCGGTATCCTATAGCGATTTTTATGATCTATCGCTAAATCACTGTGTTTTTCAATATAGGATACAGAATTGTTATTTTTTTGTTGTCCGTTGGCAAAACTAAAAAAAGATAAAAACAAAGCCAATGTTAATATAATCCGGATTTCGTGTTTTTTCGTTTGCATATAGAGAGATTTTATATATTTTTACCCCTAATTAATAAAAACGCCATGAAAGAACTTAAAATTGTAACAAAGATAGTAATTTCTTCTTACTCTGAGCTTAACGAAAAAGAAAAAAGCTTAATCGACTTGGCTAAGAATGCAACTAAAAACGCCTACGCGCCATACTCCAAATTCAGTGTGGGCGCAGCTGTGTTATTAGATAACGGAGAGATGGTAACCGGTAATAATCAGGAAAATATAGCTTATCCTTCGGGATTGTGTGCCGAAAGAGTCGCTCTTTATTATGCGAATGCGACATTTCCCAATGCCAAAGTCGAGGCGATTGCCGTTGCGGCTTATTTTAAAGGAGATTTTGTCGAAAAGATTTCCCCATGCGGTGCTTGTCGTCAGGTATTGCAGGAAACCGAAGGCAGATATAAATCTCCCATCCGTATTTTACTTTACGGGAAAAAGGAGATTTATATCGTGGAATCGGCTAACGATTTGATGCCGTTGAGTTTTTCTTTTTAGAAAGGAGCTGTTTGCAAATATTCCAAACTTTTCCTTATGCTTTCAAGCGGCTCATAGCTATATTTTTCTACTTCGATGATAGAATATATTGCTCCCGCAGTTTCGACGTTTCTGTAAATAGCATCGAATCCAACCATGCCGCTTTGGCCTAACTCTCTCAGGTCTTTGAGGTGCAACAGTTCGAAACGTCCCGGATAGGCGTTAAAATAGTCCACCGGACTTTTTTGACCCATAACTGTCCAGAAAACATCCATTTGAAAGAATACTTTTTCGGGATCCGTATTGTTCAGCATAAAATCATACATGATTTCTCCTTCCACTTTTTGGAATTCGTGTGCATGATTGTGATAACCGAAAGAAAGACCTGCCTCATTGCATTTTTCGCCGATTTGGTTATAGTAATCGCAATAAACTTTTAAATCGGCAAGCGTTTTCGGAACCTCCATCCATGGAGCAACAATGTATTTCATTCCGGCAGCTTTGTGCGCGGCAATACAAGTATCCCACCAACTCCAGACTTCTTTCCAGTTTGTTTTGCCGACATCTTCTGCCAATTGTTTGGTTGTGTGAGAAGAAAGAGCGTTTAGACCAACAGCCTCCAATTGCGATTTAAATTCTCCGGGAGTTAATCCGTAAAACTTTCCGTCTCCGTAGCCGGCAGCTTCCATATCCGTAAATCCCATGGCAGCCAATGCCGCAATTGTTCCTTGAAAATCCTTACTGATAGTATCCCGGACAGAATACATTTGTAATCCGATTTTTTTCTCTGTTCTTGGGCAACAATCCGACTTTGTTTTGCATTGGCAACTGAATAAAGAAAAAAGGGAAACTGTTAATACAATAAATTTAAATGTTTTCATAAGTGTTTTTATTTGAAATCGTGCGTCAGCTATCCCCCTTTGGAGGGGGTAGGGGGAGGATTATATCTCTCATATAGTTTCATTAGGTTTCTCGCTGCGCTCGAAATGACGGGCAACTTTGTTGAGAGAGGAGAAGAAGTGGTGGCTTCGCCACCACTTCTTCTCCCTATGACCTTGTGATAAAGATGTCATTCCGAACGCAGTGAGGAACCTCTATTCCTCCCCCTGCCCCCTCCTAAAGGGGGATAGCTGACGCATGATTTCTTTTTTTCAATCTAATATTTTAATTCGAATATTTTTGAACCAAACATCATCGCCATGGTCTTGAAGACCGATATAACCTTCGCGTTCTTCACCTCCTAAATTAGTCAATAAGAAATAAGCCAACGGGTAATCGCCTCCCGGTTTGAATTTGCTGTTAGCCACCATTTCGTTCCATTTGGGAGTCCATAAATGATATTCCACTACATTTTTTCCGTTTTGTTTATGAACAACGGTTCCTTTGAAGACTAAAACACCTCCTTGGTTCCATTCTCCGACCGGATTGGCATTTTGGGGAACAGCAGGAATCATGTCGTATAAAGAAGCCGATTGACGGTTGCCGGCTATGCCTAATTGTGCATCCGCATGACCAATGTTATCCAAAATTTGATATTCAGGAGAAGAAATCCAAATCGGTTCACCTTTAATTTCGCGAGCCAAATAGAAAACACCCGAATTGGAACCATCGGCTACTTTCCAGTCGAAAAGCAATTCAAAATTTTTAAATTTGTGAGCGAAAATAATATCTCCGCCATCTTCGGTATGTGCTTCTCCTTGACCGGAACCTCTGATTTTCATGGTACCGTCTTCGATTATCCATTTGCCGGGCATATCGTCTCTGTTATAGCCACGCCAGCCGGTAAAAGTTTCTCCGTCGAAAAGCACAATGTAGCCGTTTTCGTCTTTCTGAAACTCATCCAAATTGACTTGCGGTCTGTTGACCAATACAAAAGCAGGAGTTTCTTTTGTAGCCGGAATCAATGTTTCGAACTCGTTTTCAACCGTTAATTTCGGGTCAATCACTTCTGTTTTGCTCTTACAAGCAACCGATAAACTTGCGATTGCTACAATACTTAAAAAATAACTAATCTTTTTCATAAATGACATTTTAAAATTCATACAACTATCTTTTAATTTCAACACGGAGTAAAAAGGAGTTCACTTCACGGAGTTTTTAGAATAAGACTCCGTGAATAATAATTCTGTGATACTCCGTGTTTAAAACACTTAATAAATTACGGCATTGCAGGAAGTCTCCAACCTTCTCTGTAATTATGTTTAATTAATTCTTCGGCAAATGTTTTTGCGTTAATAGGGTCAGTCCATGTTTTATCGAAAGTCGGATGTCCGTCTGTGATTTTGAAACCATCTTTAATAACCGTTTGAATGGTCGCATTGTCGGGAATATTTGTGAAACGCATATTCGGGCCATCCCATTCTAATTCTTGATTTAATCCTTGCAAGCGAACAGCTAATACGCCCATCACCACCATTTCGTTGAAAGGACCTGCCTCTCCGAAATAAGACGCTGTTTGAACGCGAGAAGATTTGTCTTCCTTACAAGCGCGCACGAAGTCCATTTCATGCGAAGTAGTTATTTCACGCAGTACTTTCGGAGCCGATGGAACTCGTCCCGACAACAACCATGGACGCACGCCATAGCATCCGCAAATCAACGTATCTTTCGTTCCATGGAAAATAACGCATCCGCCGTCATCATTCATGTCTTTTCCTGCAGGGAATCCTTCCGGACGCATAGGCTTAATACCACCATCAGACCAATAAACTTCTACTTCGGGCATGGCTACTCTTGGCATATTGTCGCGTGCAGGGAAAGTAAGTCTTACCGATTGCGCTACCGGTGCAGACTCGGTAAGCAATAAAGTTGAACTGCCTTGCACTTTGGTCGGATAACCTAATTTTAATCCTTTGAAAACAGGATGAAGGATATGACAAGCCATATCGCCCAACGCACCTGTTCCGAAATCCCACCATCCACGGAAATTCCAAGGGGTATAGATTGAATTGTAGGGACGGAATTGAGCCGGGCCGATAAAGGCATCCCAATTCATTGTGCTTGGTACTTCCTCAATGTTTTCAGGACGATTTAATCCTTGCGGCCAAATCGGACGGTCGGTAAAAGTTTCTACTTTGCGAACTTCTCCGATTTCACCGTTCCATATCCATTCGCAGATTTTACGAACGCCTTCTCCCGAAGCCCCCTGATTTCCCATTTGAGTTGCCACTTTATGCTTTTCGGCTAATTTGGTCAGCAAACGAGATTCGTAAACAGTGTGGGTAAGCGGTTTTTCTACATAGACGTGTTTTCCTGCGGTCATGGCATCAGCAGCAACGATAGCATGCGTATGGTCGGCTGTGGCAACAACAACTGCATCGGCCGATTTCAGCATTTTTTCGTACATGCGACGGTAATCGTTGAACTTTTCAGCTTTTGGATATTCTCTGAATACCCTGTCGGCATATTTCCAGTCGACGTCGCAAAGACCGATGATATTTTCGCTGTTCATCGCTCTGAGGACGCCGGCTCCTCTCCCACCGACACCAACACCTAAGATGTTGAGTTTATCACTTGGGGCTGTGTGTCCGAAACTCTTTCCCAAAACCGTATTGGGAACGACTGTCAGTCCCAAAGCTGCAATGCCCCCTGTTTTCAGGAAGGCTCTTCTTGAAATTGTGTTTGACATGATATTATAGTATTAAAATAACATACGCAACTTGAGAACAAATCTCGACAAAAAGTTTGATATTTACAAAAAAATAGGAAAAAAAGATTTTCTTAAAACTTTTTAAACCACAAAAAACACATAGGGCACATAGAAATAAAATCTATATGCCCTACGCTTTTTATGTGAATTAATAAACCTATTTCGTTCCTTCCAATGCTTTCAGGCGAGTTTCTAAATCATTGATGATTAGTTGCTGTGCCTCAACTAAGTTTTGCAATGTTTTAATGACGTTTAATTCGCCGACATCTTTCCACCTTGCCAACCCGTCAGCATCGGATGTCAGCACATGACCATCACTTTGACTTCCATCTTCAAGTCTGAAACCCGCCGAATACGAATTTGTTGATGTCGTAGACTGAATATGTAATTTTGCTTGAGGCGCACGTGTTCCGACACCAACTTTTGCATCGGCTTGGGTATCGCCATCTATACCGAAAATGAAGTTTCCAATAGCAAGTTGGTGGTCATTTTCTCCATTTGCCACATTGGAGGCACTTCCTATAGCGATATTATTAGAACCTGTCGATATATTTTGCCCTGCGTGATTTCCTAATGCAACATTACCTATCACATGCGTACCCGCTACTTTTATAATGCCTGACAATGCTTTATAACCCACAGCCGTATTGCAATCTGCACTAATCTTATTCTCATTAATTTCCCAATACTCATCTGTTATATCTTCACTTGCCATAGCATCACACCCTATTGCAACATTATGTTCTCCGCTAAATTTATTTCCTGCTCTACTGCCAACAGTCGTATTGCCATTTCCCCTGGCTAATGTATAAGAACCTACTGCGGTATTATCTAATCCCATATTTGTTTTTAGAGACTTATAACCTACTGCGGTATTGTTAATGCCGAAGAAATTAGTTATATCTCCCCCCGGATTGTGAGGGACAGCCACTTTAAGAGATTGATAACCTACAGCCGTATTTGAAACATGGCCGCCTCTACCTGTTCCGACTGTAATTCCATTAATAATAGCATCTCCGCCTACAACAGTCAACTGAGCGGTATCACGATAGGCAATAATACCTCTAAGAGATTCGGAATTTATTCCCATAATATCAGGTTTTTCATAGAGTATTGCAGCCGTATCGATTCCGATAGCAACTCTTGCCATTAAATAAGAATCCTGATCATTATCGGTAGATTGGGCTGCCGGGTTGCTTCCTATTTGATACCAAGGTTCAATAGGTGTGAGCCCTACAGGTAGCTTTTGCCATGTCCCTACTCCGTCGGCATTGGAAGTCAGCACATATTTATCTGTTTGCGTTCCGTCTTCAAGTTTGAATCCTGCAACAGGAGTTGTTTTTGTGCCGCCTGTGGCGATATGGAATTTTGTTGAGGGGTTGTTTGTTCCGATACCCACTTTGGCATTGGCCGGAGTATCACCGTTTAAGCCATAAATAAACTTACCGAGGACAAGTTCGTTTGTGGCACTGCCCAAAGAAATTTTCTGTGTGTTAACACCTATATAGATATTATTTTTGTTGGTTGAAAAAATTTCTTCGTTGCTTCCTGCGCCAGCTCCTATATAGATATTATCTTCTCCGTATGCCGCTCCACCTGCTTTATATCCAATAGCTACATTGCGTTTACCGGATATATTAAGATATAATGCGCTGTCGCCTATGGCTGTATTCCAGCTGCCGGTAGAGTTAGCATCATATTTCGACATAGCTCGATATCCTATCGCAGTGTTACTTGTTCCTGTTTTCGTACACAACGCATTATCTCCCATGGCAGTATTCCGACTGCCTGAAGTGCTTGCTTCCAAAGCGCGGTAACCCACTGCCGTATTTCCCGAACCGGTATAATTATAATACATTGCACTATCTCCCACGGCTGTATTCCTGCTACCTGTGATGTTTTCAATTAAAGCGCCTATTCCTACGGCAGTATTCTGCATACCTGTGGTGTTTTTATTTAGAGCATTTACCCCTATGGCAGTATTAGTAGCAACGTAACCTTTTCCTTTACCTATGGTAAGTCCATTAATAGCAGCATCTCCGCCTGCAACGGTAAACTTGGCTGTATCTCCATGGATAGTGGCAGGAACTTTTGTTCCGATAGAAACTTTTGCATTGGCATCGGTAGTACCGTTCATACCATAAATAAACTTACCGATAGCAAGTTGATTGCTGCCGATAGAAGTATAAAAATTATAATTATAATTCACCTGTGCGTTGGCTCCTATAGCGATATTATTATCGCCACCTCCGATTTCAGTTCCGGCCTTACGACCAATAGCTACATTGTTTTTGCCGGTAGAAATTTTAAAGAGTGCGCTGTCGCCAATGGCAGTATTAAAGTCCGCGTTACCTATGGCCTGTGCCAGCGAAGCATAACCTACCGCTGTATTGCCTTTCCCTTTTAGAGCAGAAGCAAACAACGCATAAGTTCCCATTGCGGTATTCCGGGTACCCTCACTATTGTTCGCAAGCGCCTGATAGCCTACTGCCGTGTTGGTGTTACCAGAGGTGTTAGACCACAATGCACTATCGCCCACAGCTACATTCTTATTGCCTGTTTCGTTTAGAGCAAGCGCACGGTAGCCTATTGCTATATTGTTACTACCGGTATTATTACGAAAATTATAGCCATACATCGCACTGTCTCCCATGGCGATATTCTTACGGCCTGTTGTGTTGCGACCTAATGTATTCACTCCTACGGCAATATTGTTTCTTCCTGTTGTGTTTATTGCAAGAGAATTACTGCCTATGGCTGTATTGCTGCTTGCTGTATTTTTCACAAGGGCATTGTTACCTATAGCTGTATTATCTGTTCCGACAGTGTCGGTTGCAAGTGCCGAATAACCTACGGCTGTATTGTTGCCGCCTGTTTTATGAACAGCAAGCGCTTGGCTACCTACGGCTGTATTAAAGTTGGCATTGCTATTTTTTGCAAGCGTATTATGACCTATGGCGGTATTATGGCGACCCGCCGTATTGGCATTAAGCGCATTTGTTCCGAAAGCGCTATTGTATTGTCCGTTATCTGTGGTGTTTACAGTAAAATTTTCGCCTGCTTTGTATCCAAACGATAATGAACTTCTATCGGCATAACTACCACTACTATAATTATTATAGTAGATTCTTCCTGCAAATTGGTTGTTTACTTTGAATGTCAATCCATTTGCATCTTTTGTGCCGATAAAATTTTCGGTATCTTTTGTTCCGGTATTTCCGGTGATTAGCCAAGCGTTGGAAGTATTGGGCGATCCGCCGCCGGATTCTTTTACCCATTTGGTTTTATCCCAGTAATAAACACCGACTCCGGTTTTATCGCCCAGATGATTTATCAAATTTTCGTTTGTGTTGTAAATGATTGCTCCGGCCAAAGAATCCTTTTCTGTAGTATTTAATGTGTTTTCGGTGAATGCTGCAGGAATGGCATTTATATTTGTTATCCACACATTGGGCAGGCGCAAGCCGCCGATATAACCTTCCGAATTGCTGTTTAATTCTAATACTGTGCCTTTTTGGGGTTCGGCATCCTGGCCGATTTTCACCTGTGCTTGCAGAGTTGCTGTTATCAACAGGAAGGCCGCTAATGCCTTTAAAGCCCTTAAGAAGTTTGTTTTTTGGATAACTTTTGTTTTTTGGATAACTTTCATAATCATTTTTTTCTTTTTATTATTTAGTAGCATGTATTTGTTGTTAATTATTAATTGTTAATTGTAAATAACTCCGGTGCCCTTTATCATACACATAAATAAAAAAGATAAAAAAGAAACTTTTTTACAAAAGTTTGTTCGCCGTATTTTCACAAATATGGACTGCCAAATTTCTTAACTATAATAAAGAAACACCGGAGATAATGATTTGTTAAAAAATTCACATCAACAATAGTATATGTTATTATGAATAATCACATAGGCAAAGGTAAAATGGAAGAGAAAAAACGATGAGAAAAAGCCGCGCAGATAAGAGAAATGTCGGCACAAGCATAGGAAGAAATGGCACAAAAGCAGGAAAAATCGGCACAAAAACCAATGATTAGCCGTATGTGCTTAATTGTTTTTAGGAAACAGGGACAGTTGTTACTCTCGAATTTCGATAGTCTTTGGGAGTCATATTGTATTTTTCATTGAATTGATTTCGGAAAGAACGTGCAGTTCCAAAACCTACTTTGAAAGAAATTTCTTCTATCGACAAATCGGATTGTTCGAGCAGCAACACGGCATCTTTCAGGCGAAGGAAAATAACATAATCTTTGAACTGCATTTTGAAACAACGTTCGAAGGCTTCTGAAAATGCCCTTTTGTTTGTTCCTAATTTTTCAATCATACTATCACGGGAAATGCCGGAATCGCGGTAATACTTGTCTTTGAACAAGAGGTCGCGAATATCAATACACAGTTTATCCATGCGGGTTTCTATACATAAATCGTGGGAGTCGGTAAGTGACTCATTGATTTGTTCTTCTTGCAGCAAAGTTAATTCTTTGATTTGCTGTGCTAATATGCGGTTCTTTTTGGCAGTTTTCCGGCTGTAAAACATCCATATTCCGAGTGCAATTGCAAAAAAGACAGCACTGCTAAGAGCCAAGAGAAAATAATTGAAGTTACGTTCTTTTTCGGCAACGTGTTTGTCTACTTCGTATTGGGTGCGGATTTCGTCTAATTGAGCGTTGTTTGCCAATAGTCGGAGAGAGTCGTTGAGCTGAAATGCCTTTTTAAAAACCGAATATGATTCTCCCGCCTGTCCCATTTTGCTTAATATGCGTGCTTTGTCCTTTAATAAGTAAACTGTGAAAGATAACTCTCCGAGATTAGTGCAATGATCAATATTTTTATCGATCCAATTAATGGCACTATCGTACTCATTGCGCTTCTCACAAATAGTGGTTTTAATACCCCATATATAAGGCATCTCAAAAAAGAGAATTATTGGTTTCATGGAATCGCAATATAACTCGGCTTCATCGTATTTTTCTTTGTCAATGTACATGTGGGCACAGAACCTATAATAATATACTAAAGACGGATCGGGACAACCGAAAGTTTTTTCATAGGCCATCGTATGTTTTTTCCAAACAGGCATTAAAGAAAAGTACTCGTTTTTCTTTTCTTGATCAGATAAAGTAGCTGCCAATCTGTGGTATCCTGTTGATACTAAATGATAATTACTAATTTGGTCTGGTTCTTCTTTGATCAGTTTTAACGCATTTTTTATTGTTTCCTTAAAGTATTTTTCGGCATCTTCATAACGATTTTCCCTTGAATATATCTGTGCCATTAGCCCGGTAGCTTTGGCTATTCCATATAAACAATTTTCTTGTTTGGCTTCTGCATACATTTTATTGGTTCCCTCTATCGAGTATTTGTAATTTCCATTTAACATGAATTGTGTTAACAAAAATACATAGTTATCGTAGTAATCTTTATCGAAACCATTTTTTTAAAGAAGGGTAGATATTCGTTTACTTTCCGCTCAAATTCATCATGTCTTGAGAAATTCCACAAATAACTAAGTTCTGCTTTGTAAGCTAAATTTTCATATTCTTTGTTTTGTTGTTTGCGTGCTTCGCGGATAAAATCGTTTATATATTGCAACATCAAATCAACTTCTTCTTCAGAGAATTGAGAGAATTGCGTGGGACGTACCAATTTGTTGTATGTTTTTAATTTTTCTTCACCTTGTGTCGAGGCGATTATTTTTAACAGCGAATCTTTTCTGTGCTGAAAATCGTTGCTTTGGCCGTAAATAGCTGTCGTGGAAATAAAACAAATAAATAAGCAAAGTAGAACTTGAATGGAAAATCGAATTGTAAATTTCATTTTGTTATCTTAGATTACAATGTGTAAAAAATCATACAAAAGTAAGGGAAAAAAATCACATGGGCAACTTAAGAACAAATCTCAACAAATAGGGCACATAGAAATGAAATCTATATGCCCTATGCTTTTTATGTGATTTAAATAAACTATTTCGTTTCTTCTACTGCTTTCAGGCGGGTTTCTAACTGTTCGATAATTTTCAGTAACGACTCGATTTGTGCTTGTTGTTCTTGAATGGCTTTTGTTAATACAGGTGCAAATTCGCCATAAGTGATGGATAGTGTTTCGCCTTTTTCGAGGTTGCCTTCGGTGCCAATTACTAACTCAGGAATAACTTCTTTCACTTCTTGAGCAAGAAAACCGATACGTTCAACGCCTGATTTCTCTTTCATTTCGTAGTTTACCGGTTTTAATTTCATGATTTCCGATAAACCGTATTTTACTGGGGTAATGTTTGTTTTTAAACGACTATCCGAAACCGTACCGATTTCATCCAATTCTCCGGTTCTTACATAAAAACGCAGGAGGCCTATAACATCATCGACTTCAGATTCTTCGGGGGCAAGAAATGTTCCTCGTGAAGTTTTGAAGTTAATTGCCGAAGTATTATCCGTTTTATTGTCTTGTGTAATTTTATATGCTTCAATATTAACAGTGGACTGTCCGCTACCACCATGTTGGTTATGATCGCTAAGAATGTGTAACCCCGATTCGGGAATAATCCCGTTACCTTGGTCGTTAATCAAACCAATACCTATTCCTTTTGTTTCTGTTCCATCTTTCAAATCCGGATTTGTATTGTAAACAATTGCGCCTTTCAGGTCTGCTAAATCCGCAGGAACTTCGCTAAACTGCGATAAATCGGTTATATTTGCTAAAAACAAATTAGTCAGTCGCAAGCCTCCGACGTAGTCTCCTGTATTGCTGTTTAATTCCAATACTGCACCTTTGACGGGTTCGGCATCTTGACCGATTTTTACTTGTGCCTGTGTAGTAACTAACGGCATTAGAGCCATTAAAACCATTAAGACAATTAAAACTTTTGTTTTTTGAATAACTTTCATAATCTTTTTTTATTAGTATAGTTGTATTTTTTAATTATCAATTATCAATTGTCAATTGTAAAAAACTCCGGTGTCCTTTATCACACACATAAATAAAAAAGATAAAAAAGAAAACTTTTTTCACAAAAAGTCTGTTTGCCGTATTTTCACAAATATGGACTATTGTATTTCCTAATAACGATAAAGGAAACACCGGAGATAACAGAATTATTAAACTTTCATATTATTAAAGATGTGTTGTGTGAATAATATTCTATGCTTGAGAATTAACCACCGCACAAAAGTAGAACATAAGCTTGAAAAGATTATATCACACAGTCCGAAGGCTATACCATGTAGTCCAAAAACTATACCACACAGTCCGAAAGTTATACCACACAGTCCGAAGGTCGAGTTAGATGCCGCAATATTAGGTGTAGATAGTTAGATATTTTATTCCGGAGTTTTGGCGATTTTTCTGTATTCAGAGGGAGTGATCCGATAAGAGTCACGAAAAAGACGATAGAATGTCTGTGGTGAGTTAAATCCACATTCCGCAAAAATATTTTCGACAGTCAGGTCGGAGCATTCGAGTAGTCGTCTCGCTTCTTCGAGTCGCAAGAAGTTGATATATTCCATTGGCGTTTTTCCGGTAACGGCTTTAAGAGCATCAAACAAATAGGTTCTGTTAGTTGCCAGTTCCGGAACAATTTTGTCGACATCGATATCTGAATTGGTAAAGGTTTTATCATTTAACAGATATTCGTGCAAGTAGGAAACAAGTTGCTGTTGCTGATTGTTTCCCCGAAATTTTTCTGTTTTATCTGAGATTACCCGTTCTCTTTCTGCCGGAGAAAGTGATTGTATTAGTTGTTCGTGTTGTTTCGAAAGGATATCCAATTCATCTTTCCGTCGATCTTGTTCTTTGATTTGATTATATAAGCTACGATTTTTTTTAACGATTCTCCGGCTGTAATATACCCAACTTCCGAGCAAGACTATCAACAGGATGCAGCCTCCAAGGGCAGAAAGAAAATAGCTGTGTTCGAGTTTTTTTTCGGCAATATGTTTGTCTACTTCGTATTGGGTACGGATTTCGTCTAATTGCGCATTGTTTTTCAACTGACGAATAGAATTGTTTCGTTCATAAGCCATCTTAAAAACCGAAAATGACTCTTCTGCTTGTCCCATCTTACTTAATATACGTGCTTTTCTTATTAACAGATGAACAATTGCACTTGATTCTCCGAGGTTATCACCTTGATCAATAAGTTTATCAATCCAATCAATGGCATTATTATACTCATTGCGACTTTCACAAATATTGGCTTTAATATCCCATATATGATGCAGTATCACAGGGTTAGGATTTATCAACTCCATAGAATCGCAATATAACTCGGTTTCAGCATATCTTTCTTTGACGATGTAAATATTGGCACAGAACTTATAATAATTTATTAATAACGGAGCGGGATGACCGAAAGTCTTTTCATAGGTAATCGAATGTTTTTTCCAAACGGGCATTAGAGAAAAGCTTTCGTTTATCTTTTTTTGAAATAACAAAGCGTTTGCCAATCCATTGTATCCGTCTGCAGCTAAGTGGTAGTTGTTAATTTGGTCGGGTTCTTCTTTAATTAGCTTTAACGCATTTTCTATTGTTTCCATATAGTATATTTCGCCTTCTTCATAACGGCATTCTGATAAATATATTCGTGCCATTAGTGAGGTAGCTTGAGTTATCCCAAATAAACAATTTTCTTGTGTAGCCTCTGCATACATTTGTTTGGCTCCTTCTATCATGTGTTTGTTATCTCTATTTCCATCGGATAGTTGTAACAGATATACATAAATAGTGTAGTAATTTTTATAAAAGCCATTTTTCTTAAAGAAAGGCAAATACTTGTTCGCTTTTTGTTTAAACTCATCATGTTTTAAGTAATTCCACAAATAGCTAAGTTCTGCCCTGCAAGCTACGTCTTCGTATTCTTTGTTTTGTTGTTTGCGTGCTTCGCGTATAAAATCAGTTGAATGTTGTAACATTAAATCAACTTCTTCATCAGAGAATTGTAGTTTAACTAATTTTTCGTATGCTTTTAATTTTTCTTCGCCTTGTGTCGAGGCGATTACTTTTAGCAGAGAATCTTTTTTGTGCTGAAAATGGTTGTTTTGTCCGTAAATAATTGTTGAGAGAATAAAACAAATAAATAAGCACAACAGCTTTTGCATGAAAAACCGTGTTGAGAGTTTCATTTTGTTATCTTAGATTACAATGTGTAAAAAATCATACAAAAGTAAGGGAAAAAAATCACATGGGCAACTTAAGAACAAATCTCAACAAATAGGGCACATAGAAATGAAATCTATATGCCCT
>Ga0209628_10000115_pt1 | contig 42739 bp, 38 predicted proteins | sample TergutCu122P4_FD_187285 | JGI IMG/M metagenome (GOLD analysis project Ga0209628, IMG submission 187285) | Cubitermes ugandensis P4 segment gut microbial communities from Kakamega Forest, Kenya - Cu122 P4 (SPAdes) (version 2) | ecosystem: Host-associated > Arthropoda: Insects > Digestive system... | reverse complement strand
ATAAAAGCATTTTGTCATTGCGGGCGGTCAGTGAGCGAAGCCGAACTGCTTGACCCGCAATCGCTTGAAAATTAAGTGCTTTTAACCACCCCCTGCCCCCTCCAAATTGGAGGGGAATTTTTTTTTTGTCATTCCGAACGATAGTGAGTTTTTCACGACCAACGGGAGTAAATCTGTCTGTTTCACGGGATTTCTCGCTAACGCTCGAAATGACGTTTGTTTTACCTTTTGTGTCCTTTGTGTTTTCCTTTGTGCCCTTTGTGGTAAAATATTTTTTAACCACAAAGAACACAAAGTTTTGCATTGTTTTTTGGGTTTTCAAACGTAACACGTTTTAAAAACGTGTTACGTTTAATTACCTGTTTATTGTTTTATAAATTTTTTCGTTATTATTCCTTTGTCAGTTTGGATTTTTAGGAAATAAACGCCTTGCGGTAAATTTGCCACGTTGATTGTTGCATTGCCCGCTTGTAGGGGCGTTGCGCGCAACGCCCCTACGGTGCGCCCCGACAAATCACAAATTTCTACATTTTTCAGATATTCCATTTTTTCAAAAAATGGAATATCTATATACAATTCGTCTCGCACGGGGTTGGGGTAGATGTTGATTTTGTCGGCGAGGACATTGTCGATGCCGGTGGTGCCGTAGTTTATGCTGAAAAGCCATAAATCTCTGCCGCCGTGGGTGGCGGGGACGTCGCCGTCATTATTGCTTGACGTGCCGCAGGAAACCCATACCTGTTTTTTAGTTTCGTCTAATGCAATGGCAGGCATTATCTCGTCTGCGCTGCCGCCGAAGCATTTGTTATATTTCAACTGATTGGTGGCAGGGTCGAAATTGAATATCCATATATCTGTACTGCCGTGATTGCCTGCTGAAGCCAAGTCGCCGTCTGTTGAACTCGATTGAGTCGCTATCCATATTGTGCCATCGGATACAACTGCGAATTCAGGATAATTACTTCCATCAGAATTCAAGCCGCCAAAGCAGTGATTATATGTTAATGTATTTGTATTCGTATTTACGCACGCAAGCCATAAATCATTGCTGCCGTGAGTTGTAATGCCTGTCAGGTTTCCGTCGGTTGATGATGCCGAGCTGCAGAACCATACGTTATTTGGGTCTATTACATTTATTGAACAAATCAATTCCCCATTTGAGCCGCCAAAGCAACGGCTATATAAAACTTGCGCTGCCAAAGCGCTTTGAGTAGGGTCAATATGCAATAGCCACCCATCTCGTATGCCTTTAGCACCGTGAAAACCCGATGAACCGGGAAGACCATCATTCGACATCGTTCCACCTGCAACCCATAAAGTACCGTCGGACATTTCCTGTAAATCAAAGAATCCTTCTGGTCTCGCTCCGCCAAAGCAACGGTTATATTTCAGTGCAGCAGAAGCGTTTTGTGTAGAATTTACACCTACAAGCCACGCATCTGAGAATTGATTACCGCCCGAAAAATCAGCATTCAAATTGTCCTGGTCTGCAGACAGTGTTTCACCAGATAGCCATATTACATTGTTGCTATCTATAATCATATTATAAAACCAATCATCATATTGTCCGCCTATGCAGCGGTTATATAATATTTGATTTGTTACAGGGTCTATGTGCATAAGCCAGCCATCATATTTGCCTTTTGTTGGTACTACAGATAAATCCCCATCAGAAGAATTTGTTTGTCCGCACACCCAAATTGTGCCGTCCGGCATTAAAATCATTTTTGTAAATTCATCATTTATCTAAGCGCCAAAGGTGCGGTTGTAGAGAATTTGATTTGTCGCAGGGTTTATATGTAAAAGCCAAGCGTCTATGCCGCCTTTATTGCCTGCTGCTGCCAAATCGCCGTCCGAAGAATCTGTACTGCCGCATATCCAAATTGTACCGTCAGGTGCAATTTTAATGTCTCTGTCGTACAAATATCCTCCAAAATCATTTGAATAATCGTCCCCTGTTCCGCCGAAAATTTTGTTGTAAGAGATGTCAGCGTTAGGGGCGTAAGCCATCGGGGCGCGAAAGTTTCCTAAATCCACCGCAGTGGAATTTTTCATATCAGCGCTTGCGCCCCCTAATTTTTCTCCCTGCGGTCGAAAGACCGTTGGTTCCCCCGCAGGGGGACTTATTGTTGTGTGCGAAGAAAATCTCGCAGTGTCTGTTTGTGCAGTTGCCTGCGCCATTAAGCCCCCTAACCCCCAAAGTGGGAATAAAAGGCATAAAATAACAAATTGTCTGATAGATACATTTGTCATTGTCATTTGAATTTTAAATTTTTTATTATTAAACATAAGATTTTGGTTTTACGTCCGCTCCTTTTGCAGACAATTAAATTAATATTATAAAATTATAAGTTAAAAATTAAAAGTTATTTTTTGAACATAGAATATAGACCGCTTACGCTAATGGAATATAGACAAATATTCATTTACCATTTAGCCATTGACCATTTACTATTTATTTCTTCAAACCTGATTTATACCTGATTTTTTTAACAAAACTACCTAAGTAACAATGAATTTCCCTTCAACCCCAACCTGATTACCTGATTTTATATCTGCTTTAAGCAGGTAATCAGGTTTATAAAGTGTGTATTTCGCACTGTTACTCAGGTTGTTCTGTTTTTTTATCAGGTTAAAATTAGGTTTTATCATTAATCATTAATCATTAATCATTAATCATTAATCACTAACCACTTTATTCTAAAAAGCCCGAACAGCACGAAGTCGATAGTTTATAAGTTTTTCGCTGATACCCAAATTTCCACCACTATGGAAGTGAACAACCCACGCACATTTGTAGTTGGTGTCTTCTGTTGAACTCCAATAAATGCCATACGTGTTATCAAAACTACCTATCTTGTATCTGTTTTGATAAAGAATAACCAACTCATCTTTACTTGGTAAAAACCAGTCGTCGTAACCGTTCAATACCAAATCGGCACACATTTTGGCTGCATATTTGCCATCTCCCTGCGCCGCTACAATGAGATTCGTATTGCTCATACCTGTGCCGATGGCGGTTCCTGTGGCATTTGTAGTAATATGATTACCTAAATCCCACGGTATAAAGTCGCTTTGGTCGGTAGGGGCGGCAATTAAACCGTGTTTGCCAGTTTCATCAATATAGGCAATAATTCCCCCCTGATAACTGTCGCCAATGGCTAATTTGATTGGCGCTGCCTGCGTTACGGAAAAAGATTTCTGCGCCTCTGCTGCGGTAATAGTTACCGTAAGCGAGCGTTCTGCATCGGTAGTGTTTGGCTGCACTGTAAGCGTGAGCGAAATATTGCTCCCTGCCTTTCCGCTTGTGGGCGAAATAGTTAGCCACGGCGAACTCGCCGCTGCGTAATTGATTGTTACAGTCCAATCGGCTGTTGCACTGAATTGAATTGTTTGAGAGCCGCCTGTATCGGCTATCTCTACGTTTGCAAACTGTGCGGGCAAATCAATGTTTGCCGGCTCGTTGCCGTTGTCTTTGCACGCCGAAAATACGGCTGCCGTTGCTAACGATAAGGTTAGCATAATTGCTGATTTAAATGTTCTTGATTTCATTTTGTTAAAAATTTATGAATTATTAATTAAAAATTATGAATTATTTTTTTAGAACATAGAACATAGACCGCTACGCTAATAGAACATAGATATTTTTTTTACGCCTTTCTCACCCCACCCCGACCCTCCCCGCAGGAGAGGGAGTTTTTTTTGTCATTCCGAACGAAGTGAGGAATCTGTTTGTTTCACGGGATTTTTCGCTAACGCTCAAAATGACGTTTTTTTCTCCTTATACCTTTTTCACCCCACCCCGCAGGGGAGGGAGTTTTGTTTCGCCTTTCTCACCCCACCCCGACCCTCCCCACAGGGGAGGGAGTGTTGTTTCGCCTTTCGCCTTTCACCTTTTCCCTTTCACCTAAATACTTGTGTCTTGTGTCTAAATACTTGTGTCTGTTTATTTAATTTGTTTGTATTTTTTGGAAAGTTGGTTTTTGTCAATAATTTTGTTTAATTGACTTTCCAAATTATTAAAATCTGCTTTTGTTCCGCAATCCCAAAGTTCTGTTAAAGGATTTTTGTCAATAATCTTTTTGTACAGTTCTTTAATAGTTGGAACCTGTTTCAATTTTGAATACTCCTCGTAGGTGTATTTCAAAAATGCGACATTCTTATTAATGCCTCTGTTGTCAAGCAAATAGCCGTTGTGCAGTTGCGCCGGCAAAGCAAGTTTGCCGTCATAAAAGAGGTCCGAAGGGTGTGGATAGGAAACAATTTTTGATTTGTCATCCGAAAGAATTACAGGCACATTTAGCCGATAATCTTTTGTCGTTTTGTAGATTAGAATATGCGGTAAAGCATATACAAAATCTGTTTTTGGCGTTGCAGATTGATTATCAGCAACTTTGCTGCTTTTTTGAGAAACTTTGCAGCCGCACATCGCCCCTGCAATCAAGAGGGACAAACTTAAAGTTAAAATTTTTGTTTTCATTTTGATAAAAATTTATTAATTAAAAATTATGAATTATGAATTATTTTTTTTAGAACATAGAACATAGACCGCTACGCTAATAGAACATAGATATTTTTGTTTCGCCTTTCTCACCCCACCCCGACCCTCCCCACAGGAGAGGGAGTTTTTCCCTTTTGTCTTGTGTCTAAATAGTGTCCTTTGTGTTTTTCTTTGTTGCCCTTTGTGGTAAAATATTTTTAACCACAAAGAACACAAAGTTTTTTTTATTTTGCTTTTCAAGCGATTGCGGGTCAAGCAGTTCGGCTGCGCTCACTGACCGCCCACAATGACGGTTTGCCGTCTTGTGTCTATGTTCTATGTTCTATTTTTTTTCTCTGTTTGTCATTTTCTTCTTAAAATCAAATGGAGAATTGAGAGTTGAATTATCAATTTTCAATTCTCCATTTTTAATTAACTTGTTATTGCTTTACATAACTGCCCATCATACCCAAATTCATAATATCACCGTTGATTTCGCCCTCATCTACCCTGTCAGATGACGGAAAGTGCATTGTGATAGCGATTTTCGGCGGGGTGTAAATGTAAGAGAAAGGCACATCAAAACTTGCCTGATTGTACTTCAGCATTTGAGTGTAATACCCCTCTGTTTTACTCGTAAAACGATAGGTGTTGTAGTACTCATCGTTTTCATAGAGCCACCACGTTCCTTTTAGAGATTTTGATAAATCTCCATTGCAGGAAGAAACACACATTGCCAGCATTATAGCGGCAAAAAAGATTGAAAATTTTAAGTTTTTCATTTTGATAAAATTTTTAAAAGATTAATAATTGCTGTCGTCTCGCTTGGTATAACTACCATATATACCCAAATTCATAGTATCACCGTCAATGGTACCTTCTATATCTACATCGGATGAAGGATAATGCATTGTAATAGTGATTTTTGGCGGGTTGTAAACATAAGAGAAAGGCACATCAAAAGCCGAAATTCCCTTTTGATACTGATTGTATGTACCTTCTGAATCGCTTGTAAAGTAATAAGTATCAATATACTGATAATTTTCAAAGATCCAAGCCGTTCCCTCAAGGGAATTTTTGGGCGGATCTCCACCGCCCGGTTTGCACGCCGAAAATAGGGCTGCCGTTGCTAACACTGCGGTTAGCATAATTACTGATTTAAAATTTTTTGTTTTCATTTTAATAAAAATTTATTAATTAAAAATTATGAATAATGAATTATGAATCATTTTGTCATTGCGGGCTTGACCCGCAATCCTCTAAAAATTGCAAGCGATTGCGGCTTTCGCCTCAATGACAGGTTTTTGTAATCATTAACAATTAATCATTATTTTCTCCCCCCTATTTTGCGACACAACGGACAGGAAAGCCATATACCGTGCTGTAGCTGTACGTGTAGTATTGACCGTTGCCGAAGGTTAAGCAGTAAGCGGAGCTATAGTCGTAATAGCCGCTGCTGTCCCCTGTACAGCCCCAGTAGAAGCCGTCCGTGCCCACGAAGCGGTGCGTGCCTTCGTTGTAGCCGATGCCAACAGAAGTGAGATAGCCAGCAGCAGGCAGAAAAATAGTGTTGTTGCCACTGCCAAAAAGCATTCCGTTTATGCCATTTTGGGTTGCCCAAGTATGAGTGGCAACACCTAATAAGCCGTCTAATTCACCTTTTGTTGGCACACGCCAGCCGTTAGGACAAGGGTCGTTTGCCGCTTCCCAAGTTGTACCTGTGGGGTCAGAATTGTTCCAACCTGTAACATCGCCTATGGCAGCCCAAGCAGTAGGGCGATTCCATTGGTAATACATTCCCAAACTTTCGGGCGATGGAGCAAACGTACCAAAAGCATCTACATTTCGGGTTGCCCATTTTACTCCGTTAATTACAACGGCATCTACAATAGGTACATTTGTCGTCTGTGTTACAGTAAAAGATTGCTTTGCGTTTCCTGCTGTAATAGTTACCGTTGCAGTGCGTTCTACATCGATAGTGTTCGGCTGTACAATAAGCGTGAGCGAAATATTACTGCCTGCCTTCCCGCTTGTGGGTGTAACAGTTAGCCACTCTGTACCTCTTGTTTCGTCTTTCACTGTTACAGTCCAATCGGCTGTTGCGCTGAATTGAATTGTTTGAGAGCCGCCTGTATCGGCTATCTCTACGTTTGCAAACTGTGCGGGCAAATCAATAGTTGCCGGCTCGTTGCCGTTGTTTTTGCAAGCCGAAAATACGGCTGCCGTTGCTAACACTGCGGTTAGCATTAATACTGATTTTAAATTTTTTGTTTTCATTTCTTTAATTTATTTAAAAGATTAATAAATGTTTGATTTTTTTCACCCCACCCCAACCCTCCCCGCAGGGGAGGGAGCGTAGGTTTGTTCTGTTTGCCATTCAGAACATAGAACATAGACCGCTTTCGCTAATGGAACATAGACAATTATTGTCTTTGCTCTATGTTCTATGTTCTTTGTTCTAATTGCCATTCAGAACATAGAACATAGACCGCTTTCGCTAATGGAACATAGACAATTATTGTCTTTGCTCTTTGTTCTATGTTCTTTGTTCTAATTGCCAAATTGTTACTGTTTGGTTGCGGTTTGAGTTACATTAAGAGTAACCCCGCCTGTTTGCGTTTCCTGTGTGAAAAAATTCAACACATTGCCGTTCAAAGTACCGGAGCCGCTAATGCCGATGCTCTTTATACTTTGTTGGGGAATATTCATTGCGTTTCCATTAACGGTTGCCCGCACAGATTCGCCTGAATTGTCGATATTATTTAAAATAATATCGTTGTCATTAGTAGCCGACAACACTATTGTAAGTGTGTAGGTGCCCGAATAATCCTGTCCATTTACTGTGAACTGATAATTGGTACGGTATGAGCCGACATAGTCGCCGCGAACGTCTTTTTTGCAAGACGTGAAACCTGTTGCTGCTGCAATGCAGAGAGACAACATTAAAACTGAAATTTTAAAATTTTTCATAAGAATTTTATAATTAAAAGATGAATAAATGTTTGTTTTTGTTTTTTTTTGTTTTCAACCGTAACACGTTTTTAAAACGCGTTAAGTTTATTGCCTTTTATTACTTTATTTTTTTACTACAAAAACGCTGTATGCCCTTTCAGCTTTATATCCATTATCGGATAAGTATTGCATTTCTCCATTTTTCCAAATAGATGCATACAAATATCCAGGATATACCGGACATGCAGCACCTGCTACATATATATCGCTACCTAATGCAAATACTGACCATGTCATCGACCCATAACCGTCATCTGCAAGTTTTTGCCACGTTCCGTTTTTCCAAAAATTAGTACTACTATTATCATCATACCCTGCAACGTATACATCATTGCCCAATACATACACGGAATAAGCAGCTGCATCATAATTTACATCTGATGACAGTTGCGTTTTTACGCCGTTCTTCCAAAGCGTTGCGATACTCGATAAACCTACCATTTCCGTTATTGCCACATATACATCGTTACCGGAAACAAATACCGATCTTGCCTCATCGTTAAATGGGGTTCCATCCCAAGCGTTACCGCCATTTCCATCTGAAAGCGTGGTCAGAACGCCGTTTTTCCAAAGTGCGGCTTTCTTGTTTTGACTCCCTCCAACGTACACATTGCTGCCGGACACCACAACTGAAAATGCCTGATTCACAAAACTTGTATTGTCTGACAGTTTTTGTTCCACTCCATTTTTCCAGAGTACTGCATAGTCGCCTTCATAGCCAGCCACATAGACATCGCTGCCCGATACAACAACGCAATTAGCAGCAGCATTTTTGCTGCCGTCTGTAAGATTAGTCGCTACTCCGTTTTTCCAGAGTACAGCATACTTGCCCTCATAACCAGCCACATACACATTATTGCCCGATACAAAAACAGAAAATGCCTCGCCACGACCATTGCTGCCGTCTGTAAGATTGGTTCCTACATTGTTTTTCCAAAGTTTTGCTGTGGAAAGACCATTTTCTGTCTTTCCATATCCTGCTGCATAGACATCTACGCCGACTGACGGCTCGTTGCCTTTACACGCCGAAAATACGGCTGCCGTTGCTAACACTGCGGTTAGCATAATTACTGATTTAAAATTTTTTGGTTTCATATTGTTATATATTTAAAAAATTAATAATTTCATTTTTTTTGATTACTTGTTTATTTTACAAAGATGCCGGTGGCACTATTTGAACTCTGTGTACCGGGAGAAGTAAGGGGTAGATGTATTAATTCGCCATTTTTCCAATATACCGACTGACCATTCTCATAACCTGCTATATACACATCACCATTCTTTACATAAATGGAACTGGTATAAGATACTAATCTACCTAAATTGTTTATGTCGTCAAGTGCAATCTTCACTCCGTTTTTCCAATAAACTGCTTGATAACCCGCTTGAAAACTGCCATAAACTGCTCCGGCTACATACACATCATTTCCATATACAAAGATTGAATAGGCATCGGTGGCGCCGGGAAGTTGCACGGCAACACCGTTTTTCCAGTAAACAGGTTTTGTTTCATTATTGCCGCACGCATACACATCATTTCCTGATACATAAATAGAATTTGCTGTGATGTTGTTTGCCGGATCACCTGCTTGCCCACCGGTACTAGAACTAAGAACAACCGGCGCATCACTGTTTTTCCAGTAAACTGCTTCGATGACGGGGGGGGTCTGTATTGTTCCCGCCACATACACATCATTGCCAGACACATACACAGAATATGCAAAACCAAATACTCCGGTTCTGTCACCCATATTAAGCGCCATCGGTACATTGTTTTTCCAACAAACAGGGTAATAACCTGCTCTGTTGTCGTATCCCGACACATATACATCATTTCCTGATACAAAAACGGAGTAAGCAAGAGAGGAGGTCTTGTCAGGAGTAAGTTGTGTCTCTGTAATTGTTCCGGTACCTTCGTCAACTACCCATAAACTAGCGTAGTTATATTGAGAGTATGTAATAGTGCCGCAAACATATACCTTGTTGTTTGCTACAAAGATGGATTGTGCAGAAGAACTGCTCCAAGTGGCACCACTGGAATGAAGCACTGTTTTTTCACCATCTTTCCAGTAAGCAGCCTGATACATATCCATACCGCACACATACACCGTATGCACAGTAGCGGGGTGAGAGTTCACGGTAAAAGATTTTTGTGCCTCGCCGGCGGTAATTGTTACCGTAGCAGAGAGTTCCGTACCGGTAGTGTTCGGCTGTACGGTAAGCGTGAGCGAAATATTGCTCCCTGCCTTCCCGCTTGTTGGTGAAACGGTTAGCCACTCTGTACCTCTTGTTTCGTCTTTCACTGTAACAGTCCAATCGGCTGTTGCACTGAATTGAATTGTTTGAGAGCCGCCTGTATCGGCTATCTCTACGTTTGCAAACTGCGCGGGCAAATCAATGTTTGCCGGTTCATTGCCGTTGTTTTTGCAAGCCGTAAATACGGCTGCCATTGCTAACACTGCGGTTAGCATTAATGCTGATTTTAAATTCTGTGATTTCATTTTGTTATTTATTTAAAAGATTAATAATTTCATTTTTTGGGGTTTTATTTTGTTGTTTTTCAAGCGATTGCGGGTCAAGCCCGCAATGACATCGGATTTTTGTTCTTTGTTCTATGTTCTAATTGTCTTACATTTTACCAATAAGTGAACTCGCGGGTTGAGATTGTCGTAGTGGTGTCGGCGTTTTCATAGTCTTTATTTACTCCTGTGCTTTTTAGCCAGTTGCCGTATGAATCGTACCCCTCGTAAGTGCAAGTGCTTTCACGCAGTTTGACGCCGTTGTTATCGTAAACGATGGCGCTAACAGGAAATCCTTTGTCGCTATATTTCAATACGCCATATCCTGGGTATGGTGAGTTATCGAAAGTCGTCATTCTTGTAACCAGCAAGAACCCTGCAATAGCAGTATATTCTATCGAAACAGGGGCTTTAAGCGCTGGTATTGAATACGATAATTTGGCTGGCATTCCATCGCTTCCAAGCGTTACATCAACGCTTCCATTTACCGTGTTCCCTTCCATAAATTTGATGCCCACAGGATAGTTTCCTATAAAATCTACATCCACTTTATCAATGTTTCCAACAAGGGTTGCAAATATTCCTCCTGCCGTTGCATCAAAAGTAAGATGATTGCTCGTAACCGTTTTACAGTTGGCATCTAATAACACGCTTGTACCTCGTGTAAGTTTGAATGAAGTTAATCCTTTTTGCATACGCAAGTTTGTGATATCCAAATTCATCAACTCCAAATAGTTGGTAGGCAGGTAAAAATGATGGCTGCCATCGTATCCATATTCAACCTCATAATTTACACGGTCGCCACTGACATCACTTGCCTTAATAACTCGGTTTTGCGAATCATAAGAGTAGATATATCCGTAATATATATCACTTTGATTAGGATATATTCTGCCTCGTTTTAATAAATTACCTGCCTGGTCAAATTCCAGATAACCGTAATGGTAACCGTCATCCGCAGGCAAATATTCATCAGGTCCTTCATTGTACGTTTTTACCGTCTTTACTTTACCGTTAAGTTGGTTTTGGCGATAAGAATCGCTCCAGTACGAAGAAGTTTCGGGTTGAGTTCCACCGCCCGAAGACGGTTCGTCTTTCTTGCAAGCCGTAAAAAGTACGCTTGCCGTCATTGCTAACGCTGTGGTTAGCATAATTACTGATTTTAAATTTTTTGTTTTCATTTTAATAAAAATTTAGATTATTAATTAAAAATTATGAATTATGAATTATTTTTTTAGAACATAGAACATAGACCGCTACGCTAATAGAACATAGATATTTTTTTTACGCCTTTCTCACCCCACCCCGACCCTCCCCACAGGAGAGGGAGTTTTTCCCTTTCGCCTTTCGCCCTTCGCCCTTCACCTTGTGTCTATGTTCTGTTTTTCGTTGCAAAAATAGTATAGATGATTTATTCCCACCAAATTTTTTGACCTCATTTTTACGAATCACCCTCCACGGTACACGAACACCCCGTTTTTATACACGAACGGTTTTTCATTTTAACATTTCAAAAAAGGGAAAATTTAAGTTTCAAAGTACAATATCACGCAAAGACACTAAGATGGTTACTGAGCGTAGCCGAAGTAAAACGCAGAGAGCGCAAAGTTTTTTATATTGATTATCAACTCTTTGCGACCTTTGCGTATAAAACTTTGCGACCTTTGCGTGAAAAAAAAGCACTTTTAAGACAGTATCTTATTTAAAACTGCTATTTTTTTCAGGCACAAGTTTCCGCTATCGCTCAAACTTGTGCCAACAGGGGTTGGCATTGCGGTTAGGAAAATAAAGCCCATTCGGGCTATAAAAATCAACATTTTTTACATAAAAAACAAAAATAGCACCTCAAAAAAAGAATTAACCAAAAATTTACTAACTTTGCAGAGTTGAAAAAAAGTATTTTGCAGAAGGCATTTGCAGGATAGTTAATCAATAAAATAGAAACAATATGAATGAAAATAAAAACATAGATAAAAAGTCGTTAAGATTTCTGCGAGGAGAACGGACAGATTGGAATGCATTGGCAAAAGATTGTGTCAGTTTTGCCAATGCACAAGGTGGTTTTATTTACATTGGCATTGAGGATAAAAATAATATTCCTCCCGAAGGGCAGAAAATTACTGACAGAAATTTACCCGATGTTATTCAAAAAAATATAACGCTACGCAGTATAAATGTAAGTGTTGCCGTAACTATTGAAACTTCTGAAAACAAAGCAGAATATATTAAAGTAGAGGTTTTTCGTAATGCTCAAACCATTGCTTCCACCACTGATGGAAAGTATTATGTGCGAATTCACGATGAATGCAGACCTGTTCCACCCGATGAAATGGCACGTTTGGCTGCCGATAAAAATGCTTTTGTGTGGGAAGAACAAACTACAAGAAAAGTTGCTGCTAACCAGTTTGATGAACAAAAAAGAAACGCATTCTTACTCGGAATACGAAACTCGGCAAGAGTAAGTCGTTTTGTTAAAGAAATGAGCGATGAAGAAATTTTAGATTTTTATTTTTTCCAAAAAAACGGTTATTTGACAAATCTTGGTATTCTGTGGATTGGCAAACGCAACGACAGGGCTTCATTATTATATCCGCCTGCCATTCAGGTAATACGCTACGACAATCAAGACGAAAAAGTTTGGAAACTGCTTTTAGATGATTATGTTGCTAATCCGATAGAACTTTTAGAACGTGTGTTAAATGAAGTCCCCGATTGGCAGGAAAGTATGGAAATTTCAGAAGGAATGTTTCGGAAAAATGTGCCTTTTTTCCCTATTGAAGTAGTAAGGGAACTCTTGGTAAATGCTTTAGTACACAGAACATATACTACAAGAGGAGATATTTTCATTAATATTCTTCCTGATAGAATGGAGATTCACAGTCCGGGCAGATTGCCTTATCCAGTTACTCCCAAAAATATTTTAAGTCAATCTGTTAGAAGGAACGAACATTTATCAAAAGTTTTTTACGATTTAGGTTTAATGGAGAAAGAAGGTAGCGGATACGATTTGATTTATGCCAAATTGTTAGGTTCAGGCAAACCATTACCTATCGTTAAAGAAACAGACGAGCGAGTAACGGTAATTGTAAAAAAACAATTTGTAGGCAAAGAGGTTGTACACTTGATGGATAAAGCGAGTGGCGAATTCCAATTAAGACAAAAAGACATTATCTCTTTGGGATTATTGGCTCAACAACAATCTTATTCTGCTATCGAACTGTCAAGCGTTTTAAATCAAAATGATGAAACAGGATTAAGACATTGGATTGGTCGGTTGCTTGAATTGGGATTAATCGAAAAGACAGGTAAAGGCAAAGGCACTCAATATTCGGTAAATCCGGAATACATTAGAAAAATCAAGTTTAAACGAAAAACAAGTTTAAAAAATATTGAAGATTATCGGTTAGAAGAGTTGATTTGCAAAGATATAACAGCGTATCCAAATAGTGGTTTTAGCGAAATACATCAACGTATTGGATTGGAAATTAATCTTTTTAAAGTTCGGAGAATTTTAAAGTTGATGGTTGAAAAGGGTGATTTAATTATGAATGGTGCAAAAAAAGGTGCAAAATATTTTATTAAGTAAAAACTGCAAGAAAATGAATAAAACTCAATAAAAAAATGCTTAATAAATGCTTAATAAAAGTAAAACAAAGATATAAACATTTCATTATCAACAACATATATTAAGCGGAAAATCTGCAAGAAAATGTACTTTATTTTATAAAAATCACTTTATAGAACAGTTTTAAAAAAATAAAACAACTGATTATCAACAAATTATATAAAGCAGAAAACTGCAAGAAAACGAATAAAACTTAATAAAAAATACTTTAACTTTTTTATTAATTTTGCATAAAAAATAAAATCCTGAATCCCTTTATGAAGCACTCAATAAATCTTTTATTTTTACTAATGTTTCTGCCGCTTTCGGCGCAGCAGCCGCTTGTTACTTCGGAATATAATTATAGTCATTATGGCGTTTCCGAAGGGTTGCAAACGGAAATGGTGGAGTGTGTTTTTCAGGATTCGCGGGGGTTTTTGTGGTTTGGAACCGAACACGGAGTAGCGCGTTTTGACGGATATAATTTTAAAACATATTTATCTAACAAAACATTGCCTGTAAATAAAATAGAAGAAAACGAGCGTGGTGAAATTGTTATATACGGTTATCGGACTATATATCTGTTAAACCCAAAAACAGATAAATTACGTGTGATTTTCAACGATGATAATTTATATTATGATGTGGATAAATCACCCGGATTACCAAAAAATTTCAGTATTTTTTTAAAAAGAGAGGAAAATAAACTTGCTATTTTTCATTTTAACAATGATACTCTCAAAGAATATTTTAGCCACCCTGCAATGGATAAAATGGAATACGGGCAAGGTATGTATTATGATATTGATGCAAAATTATTTTATATTCCGACAAAAAACAAACAAATTTACGTTGTCGGAGAAGACGGCAAAGAGATAAATGTGATAAATAATATTTTTGTTACCCGTTTTTTAAAATATAAAAACAAATTACTTGCTGTCGGTTTTGATGGTATGTGGGCGATAACACCATCTGCTGCTGTGTTGCGCATTAAATTTCCAAAAGATAAAATTAACAGAAATGAATACATCAATGTGGCAATGGATACTGACGGAAATTTAATTATTCGAGACGAAAAAAACGTATTCCGACTGCGCAACAACAACTTTGAAACTATCTTAAAAAATCTTAACAGTCCGCGCTCGCTGTTTTTTGACCGTGAAGGAAATCTTTGGCTGACATCGCGGCAAGGTATTTACAACTTTTTTAGATTAGACGGAATAACTTACAAAGTCGATGCACAAAACGCCGATATTGTTAATTCTATTGTCCCTGCAAAGGCAGATGAGGTATATTTTGCCACTGAAAATGGAAAACTTATTTATGTTAAAGATAATGATTATAAAGAGATAAATTATCCAAAAGATCCATCCGGCGAGGCAAACAGTTTTTCGTTCAAATCAATTAAAATTGACGATGCCCTCTATTTTACTACTTTTAGAGATATTTTACAATATAAAAACGGCAAATTTCGTTACCTAAATATTCCCGCAGAAATGTATCACATTGCATCAAGCCGATTAAATGAGAACGAATTTGCGGTTGGCGGTGGAAATAGTTTGAAAATTATAAACAAAGATGGAGAAGTGGTGCGTAAAATATCAGAAACAAGCATTCGCCGACCATTTATTTACACCGTGCAGGCAGATAAAAAGGAACGTCTGTGGATTGGCGGACATAAAGGCATTTGTTGCATCGGTAAAAACGATAGTATCTATTTTTTTAATGAAAATACTTTGAATGCGCAGACAGCGGACATAGACCAAAGAGGAAGGGTTTGGATTTGCGGCGAAAGCCATATTTATTATGTTGACGGCGACTCGTTAAAATTGTTTATGGAATTTCCGAACACTATTGTCAGCAACCTGTGTTGTCCTATTGACGGGCTAATTGTTGTTTCCAACAATACTTGCTTAAAAATCATTGATACAGAAAGCAAAAGGGTTATGAGTTATGACTACACCAACGGCTATTCAAGCGGAGAGCCGGCGTGGAACACAATGACAAAAGATTTTGAAGGAAATGTCTGGCTTGGAACGCAAGGTGCTAATGTGTTGAAATTTAATATTCCTCTATTTCTGCAACGCTCGTATCAACTCTCTCTCTATCTTACTTCGGCTAAATATTCCAAAAATAATATTGATATGTTTGAATTGGAGCCAAATAATGAATTGAAGTATAACGAACACAATGTACATTTTTCGTTTGTGGGCTTATGTTTTTCAAACCCTGATAATGTCCGCTACCGCTATCGCCTGAAAGGTTTTCAAAACGAATGGAGCGAACCGACAAAAAACAGCGAAATAACTTTTAATAATCTTCCTTCGGGAAAATATCAGTTTGAAATTTACGCAGACACAGGAACTGACGAATCAAAAAGCGAAATTCAATCTTTTAACTTTTCTATTAAGCCGGCTTTCTGGCAAACGTGGTGGTTTTGGAGTTTGTGCGTGATTGCTCTTGTTGCCATTATTGCGTGGATTATTTATGACTATTTTGATAAAAAACATTTTGAAGAACTTATGAAAATCGGGCGTGAAAAAGAGATGAACGAACTGCGAGTGCAGTCGGTGCGGCTAAAATCAATTCCACACTTCAATTCAAATGTGTTGGCAGGAATTGAATATTATATTATGTCAAAATCAAAAGAGGATGCAAACCAATTATTGTCGCAATATTCACGTTTTACAAACATCACTTTGCACGAAATTGATAAAGCGCAACGCTCACTAAAAGACGAAATTGAGTATGTGCGCCTCTATCTTGATTTGGAAAAGATGCGTTTTGGCGATAAATTTTCATATTCTTTTGATATTGATGAAAATATTGATACAAAAATAATGATTCCAAATATGGTGCTGCATACATACGCCGAAAATGCTGTAAAACACGGAATAAGAGGTAAAATATCTTCCGGTGTTATTTTGATAAAAGCAAAAAACGAAAAAAACGGCGTCTTGATTTCGGTAGAAGATGACGGCATAGGACGCGAAGAATCACGCCGCCGCGACCCCGACCGCAAAGGAAACGGTTTGAGTATCTTAACCCGTCAAATTGAACTCTACAACCAGCAAAACAAAGAAAAAATCGTTCAAAATATTATCGATTTAAAAGACCCCAACGGAAACGCCATCGGAACACGCTTTGAACTTTATGTGCCGTATGAGTATAAGTATTTGTAATGTAAAAAGAAATAACTACCTTTGCAGTGGATTTTTTTAGTGAATTTATGATTACAAGAGCATTACTCCGTACAAAAGCAGCGCAAGTTCTCTATGCAGGTTTTTCGGCGCAAAATGATTGGAAAACAATAGATAATGAGTTGATTTTCAGTATTAACAGGTATTATGATTTATATCATTTACTTTTGCTTTTACCTTTGGAAATAGTAAAAATGGCGCAAAAATCAATTCAAATCTCTTCAAAAAAACTTATAAAATCAGAAGAAGATTTAAAGCCAAATAAAAAACTTGCAAAAAATATGTATGCAGAGCAGTTGGCAAAAAATCAATTTTTACTCGATTATAAAGAAAAATTTGGTCTTTCTTGGTTGCCGTATGAAAAAGAGGTTACGAGAATTTTTAATATTCTAAAAGAGCAGGATTTTTACACAAAATATATGAATTTTACCAAAAATTCTTTTGAAGAAGATAAAAAATTTTGGATAGATTTTTTTAATTCAGATGAAATTTTTAATGAAGATTTTGAAGAATTTTTGGAAGAGATAAGCATCTATTGGATTGATGACGAATTACTTGCAAGAAGTTTTGTTGTAAAAACAATAAGTATGCACAAGCAAAACGACAATAAAAAAGATAAAATTTTGCCGTTGTTCAAAGATGCAGAAGATAAACGGTTTGTGAGCGAACTTGTAAAATCAGTTGTTGAAAATAACGAACAATATGCTTTACTTATTAACAATTTTTTACTAAATTGGCAAATTGAACGTATCACAAAAATAGATGTTGTTTTGTTGAAAATGGCTGTTGCCGAACTCAAACTGTTCCCAAATATTCCTGTAAATGTTACAATTAACGAATATATCGAAATTTCAAAGTTCTACGGCACAGAAAAAAGCAGCACTTTTATTAATGGCGTACTTGACAATATTGTGAAAAGAATGAAAGAAACAGGCACTTTGTACAAAAATTAAAAATTAAGTTTTTTGTTTGTCGGTTGTCGGTGGTTGTTGTTTCCTTATAAAAACATCAAGCAAAAACTACCAAACAACAATTAATAACTAAAATAAAAAAAATTAACAACAACCAAAAACCAACAACCAAAAAACACTATTTGATACTCAATACTAATTTATTATACAAAAAAAATTATGAATTTATTAAATGTTTTATTGATGATGCCTTCTCAAGGAGGAGATGGTAAAGGCGGCGGAATACAAATGATTTTGTTTTTTGGGCTGCTTATTGTGGTTTTTTATTTCTTTATGATTCGCCCTCAAAGCAAACGTCAAAAGGAGATAAAACAATTTCAGAACTCGTTGGAAAACGGCAAACACGTTGTTACGCAAGGCGGAATTTTTGGTAAAATCCGTGAAGTAAAAGACAACTATGTAGTTGTGGAAATTGCTGATAATGTGAAAATTAAAGTCAGCAAAGGTATGGTTTTTGATGCTGCCGACCCACAGCAAGCAGAGCAAAAATAATTTTTAATTCAATAATTTAAAGATTTAACAATTCATTTTAGATTTGAATTTTTAAATCTTTGACTTGAAAAACAGAATGAATTTTTAAATTTTTGAATTTTCAGATGAAAAATCTTTACAGAAAAATTGTTGTGTTTCTTTTTAGAAAGGAGACAGCAATTTTTTTGTTTTTTTTGATGCTTGCTGCAATTTTTTGGTTTATGCACAGCATCGGCACGCACAAAGAAATAGTTATAAATGTGCCTGTAACATATCAAAATATACCTGATAATCTGAAAATAAAGAACGACTTGCCAAAAAATATTTCGTTTGTAGTGAAAGATGAAGGGTTTTCTGTTTTGAGTTATCTATTTGTAGATAAGACAGATACGTTGAAATTGGACTTATCGGATATAAATTCAAATACGCAGAGCGGTACAAAAATTTTTACACTCGATTCGCTTTCAAACATAATTGCTGCAAAAATGACAGGTACAATGAAAATTTTACGATACGAGCCGAACATAATTTTTGTAGAATATAACACACTAAAAACCAAACGATTACCTGTTGTTTTATCTGATACTATAAATATTGCTCAACAGTACATTTTAAACGGAAAAATAGAGATAACTCCTTCGTTTATAGATATTTACAGTGAAAAAAATAACATTGACACAATCACAAAAATTTTTGTAAAACCACTGCAAATAGATTCGCTAACAAAGACACTTAAAATAACAAAGCAACTCGCCGATATAGAAAATGTTAAATTTGGTAGAAAAAATGTACAAATTTACATTCCAATTGACAGAGCAACGGAAAAATCAATTATTGTGCCTGTGTTTGCTGTAAATGCTCCAAACTCCTTTATAATGCGCAGTTTTCCGTCAGAAGTTACGCTAAAATTCATTGTTGGAATAAGCAATTTTAATAATATTTCTGCAAGTGATTTTGTTGTTGCGGCGGACTATGCGCAACGAATTTCTGATGAACGCTGCCCGTTGACTATAAAAAAACAGCCGCTTGGCATAAAAAATCTTCGTTTAGAACCGGAACAGGTGGAGTTTTCGTTGGAAAAAAGGTAAGTTTTAGTTTATTTTTGCAATTTCACTTATTTTTCCCTTTACTGTCATCTTTAAATATTTCTTCACCGATACCGCTTGCGCCGTCTCTGAAACTTTTACACATTTACCCAAACCACGCATAAGTTCGTATATTGTCTTACCGACAAAGAGCAGAAGTACAACAAGTGCGATAATAAGAGTTTCCTGTGTACTGATAACTTACAAATATTTTTTAAATTTTTATTTTAGTTTTTAACTTTTTTGTATCTTTGCAATCAAAAATAAGAAATAGATATGACAATAAATAAAGAAGAATTAGATGAAATAACTCTTTTGCTCAAAGACGAAAAAACGCGCAGTGGTGCATTTACACGCCTTGTTCGGCTAATATCAAAGCCGCTTTATTGGCATATTAGAAAAATGGTTCTAAACCATGACGATGCCGATGATTTACTGCAAAATACATTTATGAAGGCGTGGGCGGCTCTCGATTCTTTTCGCGGTGAAAGTCAAATTAACACTTGGTTATACCGAATTGCCTCAAACGAAACACTCACTTTTTTGGCTTCACAAAGAATGAAAAATGTTACCACTTCGCTTGAAATGGAGGACGTTTTACTTGCTAATTTGAAAAGTGATGCCTACTTTTCTGGGGACGAGGCGCAGGAAAAATTACAGCAGGCAATTCTAACTTTGCCCGAAAAACAGCGTATGGTTTTCAATATGAAATATTTTGACGACTTAAAATATGAAGATATGGAGAAAATTTTGGGTACCTCCGTTGGTGCGCTAAAAGCGTCTTATCATTATGCAGTAAAAAAAATAGAAACATTTTTTAAAGAGGAAGATTAAACTTTTATAATTTTTAATTGTCAAAAGATTGAATTTAAAATAACAAAGATATGAAAGCAAATTTTAATTTTGAGGGAAAAAGCAAAATAAATCCATTTGAAGTACCAAACGGTTATTTTGAGAATTTTGCGCAAAGAATGGAGCAGCAAATTAACAAAAAAAATGCGCCAAAACGTCTATCTTTTGCCGAATGGACAAAGCCGTTGCTTTACGCTGCTGCTGCTGCTGTTTTAGCCATTTTTGTAGTAGGAACTGTTTTTGTAAATAATCCATCAAAACAAAATATTTCTAAAAATCAACCTGCTATGGCTTATGATGAGGCAACAGGGCAGATGCTTTTAGAAGAACTCAGTGAAGACGCTATGATTGATTATATTCTTGCAAATGCAAAATAGGTAAAAGACGAAAGATGAAAGGTGAAAGGTGAAAGACAGAAAAACCTCCTTCAACTCTCAACTTTCAATTTTTACCAAAAACTTATTAACTTATTAACTTATTAACTTACTAACTTGCTAACTTACTAACTAATTCTAAAATGAAAAAGATATTTTTGATAATCACAATTTGTTGTTCTACATTTTTTGCAGCGGCGCAAGTACCGAATAATGTACAACAAAAAGAACAACTTGAAACGGAAAAAATCAATTTTTTTACAGAAAAAATTGGTTTAACACTTGAACAAAACCCCAAGTTTTGGGCTTTGTATAACGATTTTAAGAAAAAACAAGATGAGTTGCGTAAAAAAGATATGTTAGCACGCAAAAAAGGTGCCGCTCTTACGCAAGATGCTGAATATGCCGCTGTGGTAAAGGAACTTTGCACACTCGAAAAAGAGCGTTATGAACTTAAAGCCGAGTTTCATAAAGAGATTGAAAAGGTACTTTCGCCAAAACAGATGTTCCTTTTCTTTGAGGCAGAAAAGCAGTATAAAAGTTTGTTAATGAGGAAGATAAACAACATAAACAAAGTTAAAAGTGCAAATTCGCAGACACAAAAAAATAAAAATTAACTTTTTGTTGTGCAATAAAAAAAATATTTGTACCTTTGCAGTCCGTTTTTGGTACCTTGGCCGAGTGGTTAGGCAACGGTCTGCAAAACCGTGTACAGCGGTTCGAATCTGCTAGGTACCTCAAAAATACTACCTTTTGGTGGTATTTTTTTTCTATCTGTGTTATTTTGTTATCTGTGTACTATGTACCTTGTTTAGCAGCACCACTACATACGCCGCCATTCCCTCTTCCCTACCTACAAAGCCGAGTTTTTCGGTGGTGGTGGCTTTGATGCCGATGTTTTTTGGTGAAATTTGCAGAACTTCAGCCAAAGTTATTTTCATTTGGTCAATAAATGGGTTGAGTTTTGGTTTTTCTGCGCAAATGGTGCTGTCTATATTTTCAATTTCAAAACCCTCGTTACGAACAAATTGTATTGTTTTGGAAAGTAGAATTTTGCTGTCAATATTTTTATAATCAGTGTTGTTGTCGGGGAAATAATAGCCGATGTCCCGCAAGCCCGCTGCACCCAAAAGCGCATCGCAAATAGCGTGTATCAGCACGTCTGCATCGGAGTGTCCGTACAAGCCGAGTTCATAGTCAATTTTTACGCCGCCGAGCCAAAGTTCGCGCCCAAATATCAACTGATGAGCATCATATCCAAAACCAATTCGCATATTTTTTTATTTATAAGTTAATATTAAAATTTTATTCCTTAAAATATTTTATCTTTTTGCAAAATACAAAGATATAAAATTTATCGTATTTATCAAAGCAGTATAAAAAATAACTTTAATTTGTTTAAAAACTTTATTAATTTTGCAAAAAAAAAAATTATTAAATAAAAATTTTTATGCTAAAAAGTTTAGGAAATAAAACCGAATACAAAAGCAACTATGCTCCGGAAGTACTGGAAGTGTTTGACAATCAGCATCTTGACAATGATTATTGGGTGCAGTTTAACTGTCCCGAATTTACTTCTCTTTGTCCGATAACGGGACAACCTGATTTTGCTGAAATCGTAATCAGTTACATTCCAGACAAAAAAATGGTAGAAAGCAAATCGCTGAAACTCTATCTTTTCAGTTTCAGAAATCACGGTGCGTTCCACGAGGATTGCATAAATATAATAATGAAAGACCTTATCGCACTTATGCAGCCAAAATATATTGAGGTTACGGGCTTTTTTACCCCTCGCGGCGGCATCTCTATTTTTCCATATTGTAATTTTGGGAAAAAAGAGACAAAATATGAAAAAATTGCCGAAAAAAGAATGTTAAAAAGAGCATTAAATCGTGGTTTTTAACATTTATTAAATTTTTTAACTTTTGTAGTTTTTGTAACTACTTGATTTTCAAATATTTACTGTTGTTAAAAAAAATCAAAAAATATTTGCAAAAGTTATACTAAATCAAAAAAAAGTATTATCTTTGCACTCATATTTATTCTTAATTTTTTAATATTAAAACTTTATCCAAAATGAAAAAATTAGTATTGTTCTTCGCTGCTGCAATAATTGCAGTATCATTCGCTTCTTGCGGAAATGCATCTAAAAAAGCTGCTGATAATGACACAACTGCTGTAGAACCAACAGAAGTTACAGCTCCGGCAGACACCAATGTTGTTGACACTCCGGTTGATGCACCTGCTGAAACTCCTGCTAAATAATCAGAAGTCAAGCAATGGAAAATAACCTTCCCTTATTTGGAAGGTTTTTTTATGTCAAAATGTCATAAAAATTTTATGGCATTTTTTTTGTTATTTCACGCAAAGTCGCAGAGAAACGCAAAGAGCGCAAATTTTTTATTATCTTTGCTCTTTGCGTGAAACAAAAATAATTCATAATTAAATATATATGTCAAAAGGAAAAATTGGGGTAACGAGTGATAATATTTTCCCCGTAATTAAAAAATTTCTATATTCAGACCACGAAATTTTTCTTCGTGAGATGGTGTCAAACGCGGTTGATGCGGTGCAAAAACTGAAAATCGTGGCACAAAGCGGCGAGTTTAAAGGCGAAACAGGCAACCTCAAAGTTGAGATAAAACTCGATGAAAAGGCGAAAACTTTAACCTTTTCCGACAACGGAATTGGTATGACCGCCTATGAAATCGAGCGTTATATCAACCAAATCGCTTTTTCGGGCGCAACCGACTTCTTGGACAAATACAAGGACAACCCAAATGCAATTATCGGACATTTTGGCTTGGGCTTCTATTCGGCTTTTATGGTGTCGAAAAAAGTTGAGTTTTTTACGAAATCATACAAAGACGAACCCGCACAGCACTGGTCTTGCGATGGCTCGCCCGAATTTACCCTCGAAAATTGCGAAAAAACCGAGCGCGGAACTGAAATTGTGCTGCACATTGACGATGAAAACGGCGAATTTCTCGAAAATCAACGTATCGCAACTTTGCTGCACAAGTATTGTAAATTTTTGCCAATTCCAATAATTTTTGGTAAGAAAAAAGAGTGGAAAGATGGGAAAGAAGTTGATACACAAGAAGATAACGTTATCAACAACACTGCTCCCGCCTGGACAAAAAAGCCCGCCGACCTCAAAGATGAGGACTACAGGGAGTTTTATCAGGAACTTTACCCATACTCAGAAGAGCCGTTGTTCAACATTCATTTGAACGTTGATTTTCCGTTTAATCTCACAGGAATTTTGTATTTTCCGCGAATTAAAAACAACATCGAAGTTCAGAAAAACAAGATACAACTCTTTTGTAATCAAGTATTTGTAACCGATTCGGTGGAAGGAATTGTGCCTGATTTTCTCACGCTTTTGCACGGCGTTTTGGACTCTCCGGACATTCCGCTCAACGTGTCCCGCTCATATTTGCAGAGCGACCAAAATGTGAAGAAAATTTCTTCACATATCACTAAAAAAGTTGCCGACAGGTTGCAGGAAATTTTCAAAACCGACCGTCCGCAGTTTGAAGAAAAATGGGACGCTCTCAAAATTTTTATCGTCTATGGAATGCTCACGGACGAAAAATTTTATGAACGCGCCACCGATTTTGCTCTGTTCAAAAATACTGACGGTAAAAATTTCACTTTCGCAGAATATAAAGAATTAATCAAAACCGAACAGACCGATAAAAACGGCACTTTGGTGTATCTTTATGCAAATTCGGCGACCGACCAGCACGTTTATATTGAGGCGGCAAAAGCGAAGGGTTACGATGTGCTTTTGATGGACGGACAACTCGACAATCATTGGGTTTCGCAACTTGAACAGAAGTTGGAAAAGGTGCATTTTGTACGTGTTGATAGCGATGTGCCGGAAAAGTTAATTCAGAAAAAAGATGCAGAAAAGCCGCTTTTAACCGCAGAAGAACAGAATGCGATGACAACAATTTTTTCTTCTCAACTGCCGAGAATTGACAAAACCGAATTTTTGGTTACGGTGGAAGATTTTGGAGAAAATGCAAACCCTGTTATCGTTACGCAAAACGAATTTATGCGCCGAATGAAAGAGATGTCTTCGCAGGGCGGCGGCAACCCGATGATGGCGTTTTACGGCGAAATGCCCGACTCGTACAATTTGGTTTTGAATATCGCAAATCCGCTTGTGAAAAATATTTTGACAGAACAGCAAAATTCTCTTTCTGAGCAAATTTTGCCGATTTCATCGGAGACCGCAACGCTCGAAAGCAAGCGCAAAGAGATTGCCGACAAGCACGCCAAACTAAAAGACGAAGAAATACCTGTTGCCGAAAAAGAGGAAAAAACCGCTATTGACAAACAGGTTGCTAATCTCAACAACAAAAAGCGTGAAATCTATGCTAATTTTGCGACTTCAAAAATACAAATCAAGCAAATGATAGACCTCGCACTTTTGGCAAGCAATCTTCTAAAAGGCAAGGACTTGGCAGAATTTATAAAAAGAAGTTTTGAGGGGTTGAAGTAATGAAAATTTATAAGAGGATGTCTTAAAAGTCAAGGTAGTTTTTTTATGTTAAAAAGTTTGTCGTACTATTTATTTTACTAAATAAAAAAATGTGAAAGGTAAAGTAATTTTCTTTTATCTTTCACATTTTTTTTGTGTTTTTTATTATAAAATCTATTAGATTGTCTTCAATGCTGCCATAATTTTTGCTTCAATTTCGGATGCTAGTTCGGGGTTGTCTTCCATAACTTTTTTAGATGCATCGCGTCCTTGTGCAAGTTTGCTTTCTCCATAAGAGTACCACGAACCGCTCTTTTTAATAATACCGAGTTCTGCTCCCAAGTCAATTAATTCGCCTGAACGTGAAATGCCTTGTCCAAACATAATATCAAATTCTGCTTTACGAAATGGCGGTGCAACCTTGTTTTTCACAACTTTTACGCGTGTTTGGTTGCCGATAACAGTTTCTCCATCTTTTATCTGCCCAATTTTACGAATATCAAGACGAACAGAGGAATAAAATTTGAGTGCGTTACCGCCGGTAGTTGTTTCTGGTGAGCCAAATGTTACGCCTATTTTTTCGCGCAATTGGTTGATAAATATACAAGTAGTATTTGTCTTGCTGATAGTTGCAGTAAGTTTGCGCAATGCCTGCGACATCAAACGCGCCTGCAAACCAACTTTATTTTCCCCCATATCGCCTTCTATTTCGGCTTTTGGAGTGAGTGCAGCCACAGAGTCAATCACCACAATATCAAGTGCGGAAGAACGAATCAACTGGTCGACAATTTCTAATGCCTGCTCTCCAAAATCTGGTTGCGAAATAAGCAGATTATCAACATCAACTCCAAGTGATTTTGCATAAAACCTATCAAAAGCGTGTTCTGCATCTATGATTGCAGCAATACCGCCTACTTTTTGCGCATTAGCAATAGCGTGAATGGCAAGGGTGGTCTTTCCGCTCGATTCTGGTCCATAAATCTCAATTACTCTGCCCCGCGGGTAACCTCCAACGCCAAGTGCAGCATTCAAGCCAATTGAGCCGCTTGGAATAACCCCAACATCCTCAATGCTGTTTGCACCAAGTTTCATAATAGTACCTTTTCCGTGGTCTTTTTCAATTTTTTCCATTGCCAACTGCAACGCTTTGAGTTTATCTGCCGAAGGATTTTTTAGTTCGTTCATATATATTATTTTTTTTATTTAATTTAACAACAAATTTATCTCTGCAAAGATAACTTATTTTTTTTGAATAGAAAAATAAATTAACGACAATTATTTAATAAATTTTATTGATTACTGTATTTTAACTCTTTTTTCCAAGCAATTAACGCATTTGTGCCGATAACCAAAAAGAAAGCATACAAAACTGCTGTAAAGTAAATTCCCACTATACAATAGAGAATTATGCAGGTAGTATCAGCAATAATCCAAATTACCCAATTATCAATTTTTTTACGAGTAAGCAAAATCTGTGCTATAATACTTGCAATAGTTATTAATGCATCAATGTATGGGTATTTTGGCATCTCAATATATTTAGGAAATTTTACCGAAATATTGACCATAAAATATGCCCAAAAAACCGCTATAAATATTATTAACAAAATAATATATATACGCTGTATGTTAGAAAGTACGGTAATTTTTATTCTTTCTTTTTTTTCATTACACCTTGTCCAACTATAAATACCGTAAATATTTATAACACAATAAATTAACTGCAATATCATCAACGAATAGAGTTGGCATTGATAAAAAAAAGCAAAATAACAAATAGAACTTAATATTATAAAATAAAAATTTGAAACTTTTTCTTTTGCAGCAAAATAAACTCCTAAAAGCCCAGTTATTACACCAAAAAATTCAAGGTAACTTAAATTGTATTCAAAAATTTTAAAAAAAATATTGTTGATGTCAAAAAAATTCATTGGTCTATTAAATTATTAAAATTGAGCATAAAAATTTAATGAATTGATGTAGTTTTTAATTTTTTATATCAAAACAGCAACAGCAATATAAAGCATTATCGCAACAAAAACGCCCCTACAATAGTTCCAAAGTTCAAAATGGTTTAGCAAAAAAACAGCAAGCATATTTGGTAAAATAGCCACAAAAAGCAATTTCATTATAAGTGATGTTGATTTTATAAATAAAAAAACAGTGTATAATGATAGCTCGCCGCTGTATAATGTGCGTAAAAACAGCCAACCAAAAACAAGCGGTACAATCAAACCCGCCGCCATACCAATAAATATTTGTAAAAAAGCATTTTTCATTTTTTTAATAGGCAATAAAAATAAACTATTTCTTGATTTTTGGCTCTGAAAAAAAAGGGCAAGCAAAATACATCGCACCGCTACAACCTTCTACCCTTGCTGCGGTCAAGCCCTGGGGGATTCAAAGGGAGCTGGTCGTGTATGACCTACCCGACTGCAAAGGTACAATTTTTTTTTTGAATTACAAATTTTTTTTAAAATCGCAAAAAATTAATATTTTTTTTTGTAATTTTGCTGTTAAATAATAAACGGAAAAAAAAATGAACGAACTCTATTACGGCGACAATTTAGAAGTAATGCAAAATCACATTCCCGACCAGAGTGTTGATTTGTGTTATATTGACCCCCCATTTAATTCCAATCGGGATTACAACCAAATCTATAACAATATAGGCAAAGAAGATAAGGCACAAAGGCAGGCATTTATAGATACTTGGGAGTGGGATGCGGCTGCTATTCAGGGGTTAAAACATTTTGATTTAGCAAAAGGTAAATACAAAAATTTTGAAAAGACCTGTAAATTAATACTCGCCCTTGACAAAATATTGGAACACGGCAGTATGCTTGCATACTTGATAAGCATTACTCAACGCATTATCGAAATTCACAGAATTTTAAAACCCACAGGCAGTTTTTATCTGCATTGCGACCCAACTGCAAGTCATTATTTAAAATTAATTTTAGACAGTGTTTTTTGTACAAAAGGAGGTGATTTTCAAAATGAAATTGTGTGGTGTTACAAAGAACGAGAATTATCTAAAAAACGTTACAATAAAAAGCACGATATAATTTTATTTTATACAAAATCAAACATTTATACATTCAACTACAATCATATATTAGAACCGTACAGCGATGGCACTAAAAGAAAATTTAATTATACAGGTGACGATGGACGTGCTTTTCAAATTCGTGGCAAAGGCGGACAATACACAGGCAAACAAGGATTAGATATATCGCTTGAATCAACAGAATCTGATTTGGTTTATAGAGATTATTTTGATAAAAGTGCAGGGGTTTTACCACGTGATTGGGTAACAATTCCTATTATCAACAGGGCAGCTAAAGAGCGTTTGGGCTACCCGACACAAAAGCCGGAAAAACTTTTAGAACGCATAATCCTTGCATCTTCTAACGAAAAAGATGTTGTGCTTGACGCATATTGCGGCTGCGGAACAACAGTTGCAGTAGCACAGCGGCTAAAACGAAAATGGATTGGTATTGATATTACATATCAAAGTATTACATTGATTTTAAAGCGTTTAGAAGAGACATTCGGGAAAAAAATATTGAAAAATATATCTGTTTTGGGTATTCCAAAAGATATTGAAAGTGCAAAGGACCTGGCATTAAAATCTGCATCGCGTAAAGAGTTTGAAATTTGGGCTGTTATGACATATTCAAACAACAAAGCCGTTCCAAACGAGAAAAAAGGTGCAGACAAAGGCATTGATGGAAAAATGTACATCACAACTTCTGTTTCCCCACAAGAATACAAACCGATTCTGTTTTCGGTGAAGAGCGGCAATGTTTCTGTTGCACAAGTACGTGATTTTATGCACGTTATAAACAGAGAAGAGGCAGCAGCAGGTGTGTTTATTACACTTGAAACACCAACAAAACCAATGGTTGCAAAGGCAAAAGATGCCGGCGAGTTTTTAAACCCGCTGACTAATACCAAAATACCTAAATTGCAAATTGTAACCATTGGAGAAATTATTAAAGGTGAAAGAGAAAATTTCCATGTTGCAGTAGAGGTATTAAATAGAGCAGAGCGTAAATTTGAAGATAATCAGATAAAATTGGAATTTTAAAAAAATAATAAAATTTCAAAAAAACTAAAAACTAAAAATTAAAACCGAAAACTTTTTATACCTTTGCACCCGCAAAATTTAAAATAATTTTATTAATAAAATAATTAAAAATCAGTATTATGATTAAAGTAGGTATTAATGGTTTTGGACGTATAGGACGTATGGTTTTCCGCTCTATTGTCTATAATTTTTCTAAAGAGATTGAGGTTGTTGGCATAAACGACTTGCTCGACCCTGCATATTTGGCTTATATGCTAAAATATGATTCTGTTCACGGTGCATTCAAAGGTGATGTGGCTGTTGAAGGTACAACATTGATTGTTAATGGTAAAAAAATTCGTTTGACGGCAGAAAAAAATCCTGCCGATTTGAAATGGAACGAAGTTGGCGCAGAAATTATTGTTGAATCAACTGGGCTTTTCCTTGATGACGAAACAGCACGTATGCACATTGCAGCGGGAGCAAAAAAGGTTATTCTCTCTGCTCCTTCAAAAGACAATACTCCAATGTTTGTTTTTGGTGTAAATAGTAATACTTATGCAGGACAGGATATTATTTCAAACGCATCTTGCACTACAAACTGCCTTGCTCCGATAGCAAAGGTTTTGAACGATAAATTCGGCATTGTAAAAGGGCTTATGACCACAGTTCATGCTGCTACTGCTACTCAAAAAACCGTTGATGGACCATCTTCAAAAGATTGGCGCGGCGGACGCGGCATTTTGGAAAACATCATTCCTTCTTCTACCGGTGCTGCAAAAGCGGTTGGTAAAGTACTTCCCGTTTTGAACGGCAAACTCACAGGTATGGCGTTCCGCATACCCACCTCTGACGTTTCGGTGGTGGATTTAACCGTTGTGCTTGATAAACCGGCTACGCAAGAAGACATCAACGCAGCAATGAAAGCCGCTTCGGAAGGAGAACTAAAAGGGGTACTCGGTTACACCGAAGATTCGGTTGTTTCAACCGATTTTCGCGGTAGTTCTTATGCCTCTATCTATGATGCAAAAGCGGGTATTTCACTTGACTCTAACTTTGCAAAAATCATTGCATGGTACGACAACGAGTGGGGCTACTCCTGCAAACTTGTAGAAATGATAAGAGTAATGGTATAAGTTGTTTTTTTGACTATTATAAAGCAAAATAAAACAGACAACACTACATAAATTTAAAAAATAGTTGAGAATACATTTTTAATTTTCAACTATTTTTTAATCATAATTTTTATTTATTCAAAAAAATGTAATTTTACATAATTTTTTTTAATTATGAATTTTCAGGGAGGTGAAATATTGTATTTTGATAAACCATTAACTTGGACAAGTTTTGATTTGGTAAATAGAATTAGGAATTTGATAACCAGATATTTAGGGGAAAAAATAAAAGTTGGACACGCAGGCACACTTGACCCTTTGGCAACAGGAGTTATGATACTTGTTACAGGAAAAGCAACAAAACTCATAGAAGAGTTGCAAAGCACCGAAAAAGAGTATATTGCAACAATTAAACTCGGTGAAACAACCCCATCTTTTGACCTTGAACACAATGTCGATAAGATTTTTCCATTTGAGCACATAACACAGAAAATGATAGACGAAAAGTTAAAAAACTTTGTTGGAGAAATTTGGCAAATTCCACCAACTTTTTCTGCTGTAAAAGTGAATGGCAAACGTGCTTTTAACTATGCCCGTAAAGGAAATGAAGTTGAACTTAAACCAAAACTTTTGGTAATTAAAGAGATAGAAATTATTGATTTTGCCTTGCCTATTTTAAAAATACGCGTTGTATGCTCCAAAGGTACATATATTCGTGCTTTAGCACGTGATATTGGTGTTGCACTTAACAGCGGCGCACACCTTACCGCTTTGCAGCGCACAAGAATTGGAAATATTACACTTGAAGAGTGTCAAACAATAGAGCAATTTGTAGACAAATTGAAAATATAAAAAAAAATTATACAATTAGTTTTTTCTTTTCCATTCCCTATATGCTTTATGATATGCCGCTGCATTTTTGTCGTGTTCGGCGAGTGTGGCGGCAAAATTGTGTTCGCCGTTCAATTCGGGTTTTGCGCACATAAAGATGTAGTCGTGCTGCGTATAATTCAGCACTGCATCAATACCCTCAATAGATGGCATCCGTATTGGTCCGGGCGGCAAGCCGTAATTTTGATAAGTATTGTATGGTGAATTGATAACTAAATGATTATTAAGCACTTGCGTAACAGAAAAATCACCGAGAGCATAACGAGCAGTTGGGTCGGCTTCAAGTTTCATTCCCTTGTGCAACCTGTTGATATAGACGCCGGCAATAATTGGTTTTTCGCTTTTTTTGTTGCTCTCTTCTTCTACAATAGATGCCATAATAGCAACTTCAATCGGCGTTAGCGGTATTTGTTCGGCTTTTTTGAGCCGTTCGCTGTTCCAAAATTTTTTGTACTCTTTGTCCATTCTGTCAAAAAGTTGCTCAGCGGAAATTGTCCAATAAACCTCATAAGTGTTTGGAATAAACATTGCAATAACAGTTTGTGGCGTAAATGAATATTTTTCTAAAAACTCTCTGTCATTCAACAAGTTAATCATTTCAACAGAATCAATATTTACCTGTTTTGAAATTCTTGCCGCCAACTGCTCGTTAAAACGTATATTGTTGAATTTCAGTTGAATAGGCGTTTGCCAGCCGTTACAAACCATATTAAAAAATTCTCGGTTTGTCATACCTGTTTTTATTGTGTAACAACCCACTTTCAACCTATTTTCAAGATTGCGAATTTTTGCATAATCTTCAAATTTTTTACTATTTTTCAAGAAACCCTTTGCCGAAAGTGTGTCCAAAATAGAAGAAAAATCATCATTTTCCCTTATAAAAATAAGCGTTTTTTTGTTGTTTGGGGTCTGAAAGTTTGATTTATACATCAAATTATAACCAAAAAATAAACCTGCCGTCAAAATAATCATTATTAATAAAAAAATGATTATCAATGAATTACGAATGCTTTTTTTACTCATTATTAAAATATTTTTTTTAAAATTTAATTTTGGTAAAGTTAAAATAAAATTTTTTCTAAAAAAAATCTTTTATAAATTTTTTAAAATGGAGAAAAGTTATTACCTTTGCACTTTGATTTTTGTTTTGGAAATTTACTCGGTGAGATGGGTGAGTGGCTGAAACCAACAGTTTGCTAAACTGTCGAACGGGAAACTGTTCCGCGAGTTCGAATCTCGCTCTCACCGCAAAGAAAATTAGAGTAACACGTTGATATACAATAACGTGTTTTTTTATTTTTCAACTTTTAACTCAATAAAAAATGTAGTTCCTTTATCTACTTTTGACTTAAACCATATTTTGCCGTTTGCCGTTTCTATAATATGTTTTACAATGCTAAGTCCAAGTCCTGCTCCGCTGCTTTTTGTAGAAAAATTGGGTATAAAAATGTTTTTGCTGTCCTCTTCTGTAATTCCGCAGCCATTATCGGAAATAGCAATTAACACATTTTCGCTGGTAAGCGTAGCAGCAACATCAATATTACCTTTTCTTTCATTTGGAATTGCCTGAATAGCATTTTTAAAAATATTGTTAAAAACCGTTAGTATCTGTTCTCTGTCTGCTATTACGAAAATAGGTTCAAGAGGTCTTTCGTAATTAATTTCAACATTTTTTGTATTGTTTTTAAATAACTCAATGGTTGAAAAAAGTTTTTGGGTTATATCAACTTTTTCATAATTTTCTGTTTTAATGTTTGCAAAATTGGCAAAAGAAGAAGCAATTTTTGATAAATTATCAATCTGTTCTATCAAAATAGGAGACATTTTGTTGAAATACTCGTCAAACTCTTTTGGTTTCATTACTTTAATTCTTTGTGCTTGCTGAATTGATAATTTCATTGGCGTTAGCGGATTTTTTATTTCGTGGGCAATCTGTTTTGCCATATTTCGCCAAGCCAAATTACGCTCATTTTCAAGTAAAATATTAGTTTTATTTTCCAACTCATCGACCAAAATGTTGTACTGTAACATCAATCTTTCAATTTCGTCAATTTTTTTATTCTGTTTAATCTCCATTTTAAGGTTTTTTCCTCCGATAGCAATATTTTTCAAACTTTTCTCTATCTTACTGATTGATAGTGTAATACGACTACTTAACCAATAATTAAGAAGAATTGAAGCGATTAAAATAATGAAAAAAATATTGGAAATTATTGATAAATAGAGGATTGTTTCGGCTCTCAACTGTTCTATTGAGAAAAACATTGGAACATCTAAATACGCAACAATGCTTTTATCTTCATTTAAAATAGCATTGTAGATTGAAAAATATTTTAGCGAGCCAATATTTTCTACTTTTATTTTATTAGTTTGTGGTTTATCAAAAAAGAATTTGGGGTTTATCAAATTTGAGACAAATCCGTTTGTGAAAACGTAAGGACTTGATGCGGCAATTAGTTCTCCATCTGTGTTATATAATTGAATATCAATATCATATTTGTGAGAAAGTGTTTTTGTAAATTCTGAAATATTTTTGGCTTTCTCGTGTGGGGTCTCTCTAAAATAATTATTAAAATCAGCGTAAATATATTTGGATTTTGTTTCCAACTCCCTTTTTTGTACATCGCGATATTCGCTGTAAATAAAATATGTTATAGACAAAACTACAATAGAAAGGGCAAGTGCTATAATATAAATAAATGATTTTTGTAAATTGTCTGTTATGCTTTTATTTTCTTGCGAATCTTTTGGTTTAAAAATAAATTGTATTAAAAAAAGAAAAAAAATTAAAATTAAAAAAATATAAGTCAAATTTTGAATAAAAATATTTTGATTACTCATCTGTTCGCAACTAACAACAATAGTGGAATCATTATCTTCCACAAAGATATAATGAATGTAATTTGAGTAATTTGCAGAACTATTTTTTGTATTTTCAATTTTAAAATTATACTTTATCGGATAAGCAAAGTTGCCTGATTCATAAACAAGTTTATTGTTTTGATAAATGGCAGAAGAAAATTTTTGAGAAATATTGTTTAATTTATCTTCAAAAATTTTATCTGGGTAACCGTTTATGACATTTTTTGACAAATAATTTGAAGCTATATTATCTGCTTGTAACAACAAATTGTCGGCAACAATTTCTGCATCTTTGAATTGATTATTTTGCTGATTTTCAAATGTATAATAGACCACAAAAATTGAAATAAAGTAACAAATAATAGCTAGAAAAATGAATGTATAAGATGTCTTTATTATTTTTATAAACAAAAACATCAACGTAATCAATGCAAAATAGACAAAAGAAAAGAGTAAATAATTTGGTACTTCAAACAAAAATAAAATTAAACAAAGAAGAATCAAACAAATTGCATTTGTTAAAAATACTAACCAATCAGATATGATGTTTTTTATATTTTCAGCAAATTTTTTGTAGGCAAAACAAAAAATCAAGAACCACAAAACCACTATTGAAAGGGTTATTACAGAATAAATTTTGTTGTTTTGCGGTGGAAATGTAAAAACATCAAGCGTAGAATTATAGATAATGTTGTGAATAATTCTCATTATTATCAAGAAAAACAGTGGAAAAAATATCTGAAAAAAGCCGAAAAACAGGTATTTATATTTTATAACAAAAGACACTTTGTAATAAAGCGTAATAATGGAGAACCACACAAGCAAAGTAATTATTAGCAAATGCCCAAGGGAAGGCATAATATCGGAATAGAAAAGTAGCGGATTAAAAATTCTATGTTTAAAAATTATTGGGGGCATTTGTAATATTACTGAAAGTAATGGCAAAACATAAAACGCTGCTGTTATTAGTATAAATTCTTTAATAGTTAATGTTTTTGCACTGAAAAACTCATAAATATTGTAGTATATTAATCCATAAAAAACAAAAGCAAAAAAAATAAAAAATATAGATAGATAGAAGAATATTTTATTGTGATTAACATTTTGCGTGTCAATTAGTGAAAAAATGTACTTTCCCTGTAAATTGTAAATTGCTCCACTTTGCTGATACGAAGAAACTATTTCGATGCTTTTGTCAAGTAAAAAACCATTTGCAAAATCATTTGAAACGTATTTGTTGCTGACACCGTAAATATTTTTAATTTTTATTGCAGCCAGCAGTTTTATGTTTTGTATAGAATCAATTTTTATCAAACAAAAGGCGTTTGACATCTTAACAAAAGCATTGTTTTTTAAGTCATAAAAATGAACACTTTTTATATCTAATTGATTATCAGACCAAAATAACAAATTGCTATCTTTAATTACATAATAAAAAATATCCTGATTTTCTATATTTTCCAAATAAATCTTATTCACAAAATCAGTTTTACTTTTCTCTGCAATAATTAAATTTTTAATTATTTGAAGATTTTTTCCAGCCATATTTTCTTTTGAATGCAGTGTTTTTTCAAAAGTAGTAATCGGCATTTTGTCCTCAAAAACATTAAACATTATTCCAAAAACGGCTCCAAGTATCAAACACAGAGTAAAAATTAATAAATATATGTACTTCTTTATAATCATAAATTAAGAGTTAAGAGTTCGGTTAAGAATTTTGTAAAAAAACTTTTAGTTTTTAACTTTTAGTTTTTAACTTTTAGTTTTTAGTTTTTAGTTTTATTTGTGGTGATATTTTTCTCCTTTAATAATTGTCATTGAGCGATAGAGTTGTTCGGCAAAAATGGCGCGTACAATCTGATGTGAAAATGTCATTTTTGAGAGTGAAAGTAAAAAATTTGCCCTGTCGTAAATCTCTTTTGAAAAACCATACGCACCTCCGATAACAAAAACCATGTTTTTGACTGTATGTTGCTGTTTTTCAACCCATTGTGCAAATTCTAATGAACTAAACTCCTTACCTTTTTCGTCCAAAAGTACAACAAAATCATCATTTGTAACTGTTCTTAAAATCAATTTTCCTTCCTCTTTTTTCAACTCTTCTGTTGAAATACTTTTTGCACTTTTGATAGCAGGAATGCAAATCTTTTCAAAATTGCAATAATGTTTTAATCGCCCAAAATAGTCGTTTTCAATTTCTGACACGCTTTTTGACGCCGTTTTTCCAATAGTTATAATCGCAATTTTCATTTTTAAAAAAAATTGCTTCAAAGTTACTATTTTTTTTCAATTTATTTTAGGTCAAAAGTTTGTTGGCAAAAAAAATAGTGAAAACCTTATTTAACTTTGTGGTTTGTTTGTTTAATTGACTTAAAAATAACCAAAATAAAATCTATATTTATATGTTTTATCTTTTTTGTATCTTTGCAAAATGAAAATCACAATTATTAATGGTGCAAATCTTAATTTGCTTGGAACACGAGAACCTGAAATTTACGGTAATATTTCGTTTGAAAAATATTTTGAAAAATTAAAAAATAGGTTTAAAAATATTGAATTTTTATATTTTCAATCAAATATTGAGGGTGAAATTGTTAATTTTATTCAGCAGGCAAGTAAAAATTCAGACGGAATTATTATCAATGCAGGTGGGTATTCGTACACATCGGTTGTAATTGCAGATGCAATAAAAGCAATTCAAAAGCCATGTATTGAGGTGCATATTTCAAATGTTTTTTCACGTGAAAAAGAACGTCACATTTCGCTAATTTCAAAATATGTAAATGGTTCTATCATAGGATTGGGACTTGATGGGTATAGGTTAGCAGTGGAATATTTTTGTAATTTAACTGTGTAAAAATATTTTTTTAATAATTATATGAGATACCAAATTAGTAAGATATTTAATTTTTCTGCAAGTCATATTTTGAATGGTTTGTACGAAAATCACCCGTGCAGTCGATTGCACGGGCATAATTATGCTATACGCTTTTGGTTTGGTTCAGATGAGTTGAACGAAACCGGCTTTGTAATTGATTATAAAGAGTTAGATGAAATAAAGAATTATATCAATAACTCGTTAGACCACAGACATTTGAATGATATTTTTGATTTTAACCCTACCTCCGAAAATATTGCAAAATTTCTTTTTGATAATTTTAAGCAAAAATATTCTCAACTTGTTCGTGTAGAAGTAAGTGAAACCCCATTTACTAATGCTTTTTACGAAGGTTGAGTGAAAATTTTCCAATAAATAGGGACTATCAAAAAAATTTACCACAAAGGAAACAAATATAATTTACAAAGAACACAAAATATTTTTTATGCAGAAAATTCTATGATGCAATACTTAATGGAGAAACTGGGTATGCTTTGTTCAAAGGAATAAAACCGATTGTGAAAAAATAAAATATTTTAATAAAAAATTTGACAAAAGATAAAATTGAAGCATACAAGACTAATCCAACAATTATCAGAAGCATAACTGTTTATGCCGAAAAATAGCGGTAATTTCTATTTAGAGTTTGAAGAAAAAAAATGCAGATTTTAAATTATTAAAATCTGCATTTTTGTTATATCTCGTAATAGCAATTTTTATTTACTAACTCTGAAATCTACACGGCGGTTATCTGCTCTGCCTTCAACTGTGTTTTCATTACCTCTAATGCCTTTTCCTATGGCTTTCATTTTTGCGGCATCAAGACCTTTTTTAGCCAAATAATCCTTAACAGCATTTGCACGTCTTTCAGACAGTTTTTGATTATATGCTGCACTTCCTACATTATCGGTATAACCAAAAATTTCAAGTGTAGTCCAAGAATCATTATTTAAAACATTAAATACTTCGTCCAAAATTTTTGTAGATTCAGAAGTAAGTTCGTTTGAGTCGGTTTTAAATCTTATATCTTTAAAAGAAGCAGTTCCCGTAGGTGTTTGTCCCTTTTTCAGGTCATCAATTTGCTTTTGCAAATCCTTAATAGCATTGTCAAGTTCGCTATTTGTTGGTTTTGGCTTATCATTTTCAAGTGCTTTAACTCTGTCTCCGAGTCCATCTGCTTTATCATTTGCATTTTCTGCAATCTTTTTAGCAGCGATAGCATCTGCCAAAGATTCACCACCGTTGTCTTTAAGCAAATCGTTACGCTCGTGATATGGAGATGGTTTTTTGCCTCCGCCAAGTTTCCAACGCACACCAACTAAAAATGTGATAGCGTCAATAGAATGTCCGGCAGCAGAAAGTCCGCCCATATCCTCTTTTGTATAGGAGCGGTATTGTCCTTCTACAAACAACTCCCACACTTTGCTTACATTGAATGCGGTTGTTAAACTTGCCATACCCATAAAGGCAAGGTGGTTGCTAAATTTGTTGTTAGTGTCAGGTGTTTTGTAACGATACCAAGCCCCGCCCAAACCACCATTTGCATACACACTGAGTATCCTCCAACCACCTTGTCGGTATGGAGCAATCAGGTTTGTCAGGTTTATAGAGCCATAAAGCAAGGCATCGGCTGTATTGCCGAGATATAAACCTGCATGAGCAGTTTTACCTGTTCCTTTAACTATTTGGTCTGTTGCCAAACTTCTGTTGTAGTTGAGCCAACCCAATTCTAAACCGACACCAAACCATGGATTAACTGTGTATTCCACAAAAACTAACGGAAAAGCCCAAGATGCTTGAAGTGCATAATTAGACCAACTGCCTTTCCACCAAAAATTATTGGCTGCTACCGCATACGGCTCTACGCGGTAATAATCTATACCGCCTTTAATACCAAGCGACCATTTAGCAAGGTTCTTGTCATAAACTCTCCCTTGTGCAGAAGAGATACCAACTGCTAAAACCGCTAAGAAAAGTAATGTTGTTACAATTTTTTTCATAAGTTTTTTTATTTAAAATGTTAAAATTCAAAATAATTTTGCAAAGGTACAAATATTTTTTAAAATAACCAAATTTTATTATATTTTTTTCTTAATTTAAGGCAATGCCACAAATTTCAATACAGTAAGTTTCTCTATATCAAACAAATCCTGTGCTATAGATTGTAGTTCCTGTGCGGTAATTTGATTTATTTTTTCTAAAATTTTCTCTTGTGTTTCAAGAAAATTTAGGTGTAAAGCCATTTTTGCGGCGGCAAGTATATAGTTTTCTTTGTTTTGATATGAAATTAATAACTGTCCTGCAAACTGTTTTTTTGCTTTTTTCAACTCCTTTTCAGAAATTTCTTTATTTTGCAAAATATCTAACTCTTTGTAAATCAATTTAGTACATTTTTCAAAATTATCTTTGTCGCAGCCAAAATAGATACTCCAAACGCCTGTATCGGTATATGGAGTAAGCGAAGAGTCGATGCTGTAAACCAAGCCGTTCCGCTCGCGAAGAGCAAGGTTCAATCGGCTGCTCAATAATGGACCGCCAAGAATATTGTTAAGCAAAACTTGCGCCAAACGTTTTTTATCTTTCAAATGACTTGCTCTATTGCCGATTAAACAATGAGTTTGATAGGTATCTTTATTTGTTTCAATATTTTGCGGAAAATAATTTTTCAGTGAATTTCTTTGAAAACTTCTTTGCGAACTCGGTACATCAAAGTATTTTTCTACCAATTTTAAAATTTTTTCAAAAGAGATATTTCCATAAACAAAAAAGAGAATATTATCTGTTGTGTAACAACGATTTACAAATTTTTGCAAATCATTTGAAGAGAATTTTTTCAACGAATTTTCTGTTCCCAAAATGTTTCGTCCAAGCGGAGAATTAGAAAAAATTAACTCTTCAAATTCATCAAAAATCAGTTCCGATGGCGAATCGTTGTACGACTGAATTTCGTCTAAAACTACTGTTTTCTCTTTTTCCAACTCGTTCGGCGGCAAAGTAGAATTAAACACAATATCAGAAAGCAGTTCCACTGCCCTTTCACAATATTTTTGCTGTACAATGGAGTAAATAAAGGTCTCCTCTTTGGTGGTGTAGGCATCAAGTTCGCCGCCAACTGCTTCCAATCGGTCAATTATCTGCCACGAATTTCGTTTTTTTGTGCCTTTAAACAAAAGATGCTCAACCAAATGGGCGATTCCGTGTTCATTTTCCAACTCATCACGCGTACCTGCATTTATCGCAAAGCCGCAATAAACTACAGGCGAAACCGCTTTTATATGAAGTAATCTGATACCGTTTTTGAGAGTATAAATCACTATTATTTTTTTTTTATTTTTTTATTGCCGCAATTCCCGGAAGTTCGATTCCCTCTATTGCTTCAAGCAATGCGCCGCCGCCGGTAGATACGTATGAAACATCATCTGCAAAACCAAATTTATTGATGCAGGCAACAGAATCGCCTCCGCCGATAAGCGAAAAAGCACCATTTTTTGTTGCCGCCACAATCGCCTCCGCCACTGCAAATGAGCCGTGTGTAAAGTTATCAAACTCAAACACCCCAGCCGGACCATTCCAAAGAATTGTTTTAGAATTTTTAATAACTTCTGCAAATTTTTGCTCTGTTTTTGGTCCAATGTCCATTCCCTGCCAGCCGTCAGGAATTTTATCCACATCAACAAATTGAGTGTTTGCATCGTTTGAAAAGTTGTCGGCAATTTTTGTATCCACTGCCATCACAAGATTAACGCCGTTTTTCTTTGCTTTGTCAATCAAATCGAGTGCAAGTTCAAGTTTGTCATCTTCACAAATGGAATTGCCTATTTTTCCACCCATTGCCTTAATAAAAGTGTAGGTCATTCCGCCTGCAATTATCAAGTTATCAACTTTTGTAAGCAGATTTTCAATGATTTCAATTTTTGAAGACACCTTTGCTCCCCCCATAATCGCTGTAAAAGGGCGCACAATATCTTTCATCACTTTTTCCACCGCCAAAACCTCTTGGTTCATCAAATAACCAAACATTTTGTCATTAGGAAAATAATCTGCAATCAGAGCAGTAGAGGCGTGTGCGCGGTGCGCAGTACCGAAAGCGTCATTTACATAACAATCGGCATAATCAGCCAACGTTTTTGTAAATTCTTTTTGACTCGCTTTCATCTCTTTTTTGGCAGTTGCCTTCTCTTCGTCTGTTGCATCATCAGCCAAATTGCGCGGTTTACCCTCTTCTTCTGCATAAAAACGCAGATTTTCAAGCAATAACGCCTCGCCGTCTTTTAGCGCAGCAACCTCATTTTGTGCCTTAGCACAATCGGGGGCAAATTTTACCTCAACGCCCAAAAGTTTAGAAACGTGTGCCAAAATAGGTTTTAGTGAATATTTTGCATCAGGATTTTTGTCTGGACGACCAAGATGTGAGGCAATTATCAATCGTCCTCCGTCATTGATAATTTTCTTCAAAGTAGGCATTGCAGCACGAATGCGCGTATCGTCTGTGATATTGAAATTATCATCAAGCGGAACATTAAAATCCACCCGAACAAAGGTGCGTTTGCCTTTAAAATTATAAGAATCAATAGTTTGCATAAAAAAATCTTTTAATAGTTAATATTTTTTATAAAAAAACGCACAAAGGTACAAAAAAATACAATTATTAAACCTCAATCCTTTTTTTTTTGTAACTTTGCATTAAAAAAATAATTAAATTTTTAAAAATGAAACAAATCAAACTATTTTTTTTATTGTTTTTATTGACAATATTACCGCTTAACGCTTACCCGTGGGGTATGAAAGGGCATTACATTGCGGGAGAAATCACAGATAAATATTTAACTGCCAGAGCAAAGAAAAAAATTGAAAAAATATTTTCAAATGCCACAGTGGCGCAAATGTCTGTCTGGGGCGATTTTATGCGCAGCGATAACACTTTTAAAGATAAAGACAAATGGCACTATACAAACATTGAAGAGGGAATATCGAAGGATATTTTTGAACAAGTTGTTACAGGTCGAGAGCAGGGCGAAAATGTTTATCGTGTAGGGTGGTTGATACAGCAACTCAAAAACAACCCGAAAGACACCGTATCGCTAAAATTATTGATACATTTAGTTCAGGACTTGCATTGTCCTATGCATCTGGCGCGTCCAACAGACAGAGGGGGCAATAGCGTTCAAATTACATGGTTTGGACAAAAAACAAATCTGCACTCCTTGTGGGACAGTTTTTTGATTGATTCTCAACAGATGAGTTATTCCGAATACAGCAATTTTATCTACCGCACAACTGCTCCAAAAATTCCTTTGACACAATACAAAGAGGGTATGGAGATAGAATGGGCTTGGGAAATTTATCAGATAACAGAGCAAATATACCGAGATGTTGCAAAAATAGACCGCCACTACGAATATATTTTTCAATACAAAGAAACTTGGGAAAAATGTTTGGCTGAGGCAGGCGTTCATCTGGCTGCTATTTTGAATTTTTTATATAAATAATTTTGATGAATACAAAACCATTTTCAGAACTTTTGCAGCGATTTTCCGAGATTGAGTTTGCGGAGCAATTTGATATGATTGTTGCCGTTGCAAATGGCGGAGTTATTCCCGCTGCCATTCTCAATCAACGCTTGAATATTGAATTTAATTTGCTGAAAATCAATTACAGAGACGCTTTTCAGCAACCAAAATTTAATTCGCCAAAGTTGCTTGAAAAAATAAATTTTGATTTCAAAAACCGTACAATTCTGCTTGTGGAAGATAGAGTAAAAACGGGCGCATCGCTCAAAAAAGCGGTGGAACTGCTCTACGGTGCAAAACTTATAAAGACATTTGCGGTTAATGGTAATGCCGACTATTTTTTGTATAACG
>Ga0209628_10000114_pt1 | contig 43041 bp, 45 predicted proteins | sample TergutCu122P4_FD_187285 | JGI IMG/M metagenome (GOLD analysis project Ga0209628, IMG submission 187285) | Cubitermes ugandensis P4 segment gut microbial communities from Kakamega Forest, Kenya - Cu122 P4 (SPAdes) (version 2) | ecosystem: Host-associated > Arthropoda: Insects > Digestive system... | reverse complement strand
GGGTCGGTTGTGGCGTCGTTTTCCAGACAATGAGAGGCGCTCCAGAAATAGGAGGGTTTTACATTGATGTTACTTTTGTCATCCAGCAATGTTCCCGAGCAGAAGTAAACCCACTTGGGATCTGCAGTGATCATTTTGGCAACCGCTTTGGATGCATTCTGAAAAGCGGTACCAAGGGCGGCAGATTTACAGGCAACATCATTATGGCAGGGGAGAATAGGTGTACTACTGATCTGGTTGGAAATGAAATCGTCTCTCGCCGACGCCAAGAGATGAGAAACGGAGATCAAGCGAATATCAACGCTATCCGTCTTGACGGATGAAGGCAGAAATATCTCGATATTCTGGGTTTCTCCTTCGGTTACCGGCGTCCAGTAAGTTTGATTGCTGTCGCGCAATGTGTTAGCCATCTGGCCGCTGACCACGCCTAAAATGTTATCCGGCGCTTCGGAGCCGGAAAAACGCAACTCGGCGTTATCGGGGAGCGCCCGCAACTGAAGCGCAACGCGCACTCCGCGAGCTTCCGGAGACGTAATCGCCACTCGGGCGACGTGTCCATCCCCAACGATTTGCCAGTTCAAGGAAAAAGGCGCGCCACTGATTTCGGTGGCGGCGTCGCGACCGATGCCGATTTTGAGAGGTTTTCCCAGAGAATTGTTTAGATTTGAGCTGTTTTCTTCCTGCAACGCTTTCAGCTTTGGTTGTTGCAGCGGCGCGAAAGTGACAGTGGTTGTGCTGCTGCTCTTCAGCGTGGAGCGCCAGAAAACAACCTCTTGGGCTTTGGTCGAGACAACCGGTGAGCCTTCGGCGCGCATGGTATCCGGAGTGCTCTCGGAAGAAAATGCGGCGGGAGCAAACAGTATCAGCGTTGCGATCAATAGGCTGACAAAGCCGGAATAGATTCTCGAAATGCGTGCGTCAATCATGGTAACGTCCTCTCAAAATATCAAAACTCTCCCCGTTCATCACGGGCGCGTTACCCCCTAAAACATTGAAACTATCTTTTTTGTCACAATACGTTTTCCTAAAAATACGCATTGGTGTTTCATTTCGATGCCTTTCTCGTGCAGTCAATGGGAAAGGCTTCCGCGGTACCTGGTGATCATTTCAACAAATACCGTTGACAACTGCGATCGTATTCCTGCATAAAAAAGGGTGTCAACATCATTTATTGTCGCTTTAGGGAGACAAACGCCTGGTTGGCCAAGAGTTGATACAAAGTTTTACATTTTTGGAGCCTTTGTAGACTTCATCCCTATGCACAGCCCGGATTCTGCATCCCGTGACTTCACGCAGGATGACGCGCTTCGCTGCGCACAGAATGACAGGATGATTTTTGCGGAAGCTCCTCAAGAGGGCGAATTCATTTTTACGCCCACTTCAACTTTTCCTCGCATGCGGAGGAAGTCAAGAGCGCGAGGGAACGCATACGAAAATTCCACCCCGACACGCTCCCGCGTGTCGGGGGTAATGCGAGAGAATGATTTATATTGCGGCGTATCCTGTGGCTCTCGGACAGTTCTCCGGGCCTGATAACGACAAACAACTGGTAAACGACAACACGCATGATGAAAACTTCAACGACAAACGAACTTCCAACCACGCTCGCAGAACGCTGGCGTCGCTTTCTCTCGCCGCGTCGGCTGGGCGTGACAGAGCACGTTGTACCGGCGCCCGACCGCAGTGTGTTTCAGCAGGACTACGACCGCATTGTTTTTTGTTCGGCATTCCGGCGGCTCAAGGATAAAACGCAGGTGTTTCCGCTGGCGCAAAGCGATTATGTGCGCAACCGCTTGACGCACAGTCTGGAGGCGTCGTGCGTCGGGCGCTCGCTGGGAACTGCCGTCGGGCGAGTGTTGGTGGCGCGTCACCGTCTGGAAGATGTGTTGCACGCTTCGGATTTCGGCGCGGTGATCGCAGCAGCGTGTTTGGCGCACGACATCGGTAACCCACCGTTCGGACACGCGGGTGAGGACGCGATCCGGGAGTGGTGTGCGCAACCGGGCGGCGCGCTTGATCGGTTGAAATTGGCCGGCGCGCAACGTGCTGATTTCACGCGCTATGAAGGCAACGCTCAAGGATTTCGCGTGTTGACGACGTTGCAAAGCCCTTCCAACCGCGGCGGCTTGCAGTTGACGGCGGCAACATTGATGGCGTTCGCCAAATACCCGTGCGCCTCGATGACGGAGACGCCGCTCGATGGCCGGTCAACGCGAAAATTCGGTTATTTTCAAAGCGAAGCGTCGCTCTTTCATGAAGCGGCGACGGCAGTGGGCATGATTGAACGAACCGCTGGAGCGTGGCGGCGGCACCCGCTGGCATTTCTGGTCGAGGCCGCCGACGATATTTGTTACCGCATCGTCGATCTCGAAGACGCGGCGCGCATCGGTGTTGTTTCGGCGAAGGATGTTGAAGCATTGTTGTTGGTGGTCGCCGGTGGCGAAACGCGCGCGACGCGGCTTGGCAATATCGCCGAGCCGAAAGAGCGCATTGAATATTTGCGCGCCAAAGCGATTGGCCGGCTGGTCGAAGAAATCGCCGAGATTTTTTTGAGCCGCGAAACGGCCATCGTCAACGGCGATTACGATGAAGAACTGCTCAGTGAATCGCAGGTTGGTGCGACACTGGAGCAGATCCGAGAACTGTCGCACGAAAAAATCTATATCGCACGCTCTGCAATGGAAATCGAAGCGGCAGGTTGCGAAGTGCTTTCCGGTTTGCTCGATCTTTTTTTCGCTGCCGTTTCGGAGCGCTTTGCCGCGCCAACCCGGGAAAGCGCGCCGATCCGCAGCCGCGTTCTGATACCGTTGCTGCCATCGCAGTTTCTCGGCAGCGGCAATGTTCCTGATGCTGATCCTTATCTGCGTTTGTTGAAGGTGGTCGATTTCGTTTGCGGCATGACCGACTCTTACGCGATCACGCTGTATCGGCGATTGAAAGGAATTGAGTTGCCGGGGTGAGCGCAAGCGAAGAGCACCATTCCGCGCGCCGTCCTGCGCGAGATATTAGAAAACAAAACGGGGAGACCCAAGCGTTATTTAATCGCAAAGAGTGCAAAGAAATTCCGACACAGCGACAGAGGAAGCCGGGTGGGTTGGGGAAGGGGGTTTTTTGTCGGATTTCTGCTTTGTTCCACCCCGACCCTGCACTGCCCGGCGGTCTCAGTAGAGTGGAGACCACGCTCCACTTTTGATGGGATGAGAATGTTGGATTGTCAAGCCGTGCTATTTCGCGGCTTGCCCGACATGCCGGAATCCCCTTCCCTTTTTCTTACTTTTCCAAACCGGCAACGCACAGATACTTGATCTGTAAATAATCTTCGATCCCGTATTTCGAGCCTTCGCGCCCCATTCCCGATTGTTTGACGCCACCGAACGGCGCTGCTGCATTCGACAACAAGCCCGTGTTCACGGCGACCATACCGTATTCGAGCGCTTCGGCAACGCGAAAAATACGGCCAACGTCGCGGGCGTAGAAATAACTTGCCAAGCCGAATTCGGTGTCATTCGCCATGGCGATCGCTTCCTCTTCCGCGCGAAAGCGAAACACCGGCGCCAGCGGCCCGAAGGTTTCTTCTTTCGCAACTTTCATCGCCGTCGTCGCGCCGCGCACCACCGTCGGCTCGAAAAAAGTACCGCCGAGCGCATGACGTTTGCCGCCGCAAACCAGTTCGCCGCCCTGCCGCAATGCATCTGCGATGTGCGCCTCCACTTTGGCGACGGCGGTCTCGTCGATCAACGGCCCCTGATTGACACCGGCGATAAGCCCGTCGCCAACTTTCAGCGTCGCCATCGCCTGCGTGAGTTTGTCGATGAACGCCTCGTAAACGCCCTCCTGCACATACAATCGATTGGCGCAAACACAGGTTTGCCCGGCATTGCGGAATTTCGACACCATCGCGCCTTCGACAGCGGCGCCAATATCGGCATCGTCGAAAACGATGAACGGCGCGTTGCCGCCCAACTCCATCGACACCTTCTTGACCGTCGTCGCGCATTGCGCGATCAACTTTTGCCCCACCTCCGTTGAGCCGGTAAAGGAAAACTTCTTCACCAGCTCGTGGCCGGTTAGCACTTTGCCTATCGGCGTTGACTTGCCCGTCACCACCGAGAAAAGTCCGCCGGGCAATCCCGCGCGCTCGGCCAATTCCGCCAATGCCAGCGCCGACAACGGCGTCTGGCTGGCCGGACGCACCACCATCGCGCAACCGGCAGCCAGCGCCGCCGCCGCTTTGCGCGTAATCATCGCATTCGGAAAATTCCACGGCGTGATTGCTGCGCACACGCCGATCGGCTCTTTGAGAACGAAGATGCGCTGATCCGTATTAAGCGACGGAATGGTATCGCCGTAAATCCGCTTCGCCTCCTCGGCGAACCACTCAATGTAAGAAGCGCCATAAGCGATTTCTCCCTTCGCTTCGGCGAGCGGCTTCCCCTGCTCCAGCGTCAGCAGCACGCCCAAATCTTCCTGATGCGCCATCAAAAGATCGAACCAGCGTCGCAACAGCGTCGCCCGCGTTTTCGCCGGCGTTTTGCGCCAGGACTGCATCGCCCGTTGCGCCGCCTCCACCGCACGCACCGTCTCCGCTTCGCCCATGTCCGGCACGTAGCCAATCAACGCGCCATTGACCGGATTGTTCACGGCAAGCGCAGCGCCACTGTCGGCGTCCTGCCAACGGCCTTCGAGATAACACTGCGCTTTCAGCAGAGACGGGTCTTTGAGGGGGAACGAGGGCATGGCAAAATTCTTTCAGGGAAAAATATACTGACAGCAGAATACCGCAGAGAGCGGTAAAATAAAATGGCAGAGACTCCCGCTTTCCGGATTACGCATGTCGCTTTTCTTTCCGGCTCTTTCTCAGGTATGCTTCTCGAAATGTTTCAAACGCCTGTACCCATTACATGATCTCCCACAATAAACCGGGTTCCCACCCACCGCCTTTTTCCTGGAACTCTGTTCCACGATGGCATTTGGCGCTGTTGCTTTTCCTGATAGCGGTGCAGATATGGGCAGGCTATAACACCAATGGGATGGACGATACCTACAGGGACTTGCATTTTGCGCAGAACATCATGCTCGGCTTGGAGTTTCCGCTCAATGGCCCACCTGTCTACAGCACGATTCATCTGGGGCCATTGTGGTTTTATCTGTTAGCGGTTCCTCTTTGGTTGACGGGAAGTCCGGCAATCGTCCAGGCCTTCATCGGCTTGCTGGGAGCGCTTAAATTCCCTTTGGCGTACCGTCTGGGACACCATTTCGGGAGTGCGCGCTTGAGTTTGTTTTTCGCTCTGGCGCTTCTTTATCCCGGTTGGAGTTCTTTCATTTTTGTCACTTTCACGCATTCGGCAATGGCAGAAACAACGCTACTGCTCGGCGCATTGGCGGCGCTTTATTACGTAAAAAAGCAAACCTGGGGAGCCGCTGCTTTATTGGGACTTGCTGTCGCATTGATGATGCATGCGCATCCAACAACGCTCCTGCTGGCAACTGTAATGGCTCTGCTGGCACTATTCGGCTGCTACCAAAACACCGCGCCTGATTGGAAAAAACAGTTACTACATCTTATTATCGTTGCTTTTTTCTCTTTGCTCCCGTTGGTTCCGATGCTCATCGGGCAGGCTTTACTCGGCTTTCCGGATTTTCACGCATTGACACAATACGGAGAAAGAGACCTTGCCTGGCCTTCTTTGCAGCGGACAGCAAGCGTGTTATTGGCCATTTTCCTGTATGGCGCAGCCTATATCACACATTACTGGCTCGAATTTCCTTTGCCCTTAAGTTATGGCTTGTTCGCTGCTCTGTGCGGGAGCCTGGCGCTCGTGCTTTGGGGATTGATCAAAACAGTAAAACAAACTCCGCAGAGAAGAATTCTCGTCGTTGCGCTTCTGATCGCTTTGCTCGGGCAAACTTTTTTCGTTGTGCTCCTGAGGCCCATCACGCCCTTCTGGATGATTTATTCCCATTGGCCGCTGATTGCGGCATTGTGTGCGTTAGGTCTCGACAATCTTTACAACGGCGGAAGCCGGGGGCGTGTTCTGGTCGGGTTAACTCTGTTTCTTTGGTTCTCGTGGTCGATGGCGGGGTTTTCCCTGATAGGACGCGCTCAACACAACTTCTTTATTGATACTCCGCAGAGTTTAATTAACATCAACGAACTGGCGCTTTTCGGCAAGGGCGCAAATGTTACCATCGCGCGCTTGCCTGTTTCCGAGATACTGACCACCGAAAAACCACTTTGCCAGCCGACAACACTTTACGGACATTACGCTTATTTTGTCGATACCTCTTTTGGCTTTGGCGCAAAGTGGCACTGTCGAAAAACTCAACAAATCCTCCTCGGGGGCTCCGGAGGAACAAAAGCTGCGTGGGTCGGAATGCGCGATTACGCCTGGAGTCAGGCCGGAATCATTCCCCAAAAATGGTTGGGATCGTTGGGAATTGTTGCTCCAGAGAAAATATGGAGCGTTTCAGAGAGTCTTCCTATCGGAGACCCCACATTTGCAAACAACAGAAAACACCAAAGGGAAATTTCTTCAAAAGAGTTCGTTGTACACGCCGAGGTTCCGCCAAATCAAGCCATACTGGTTGCAAAACGCTGGGGGCCCATTGAATTACGAAGCGCTTTGGCCAACGATGAGGCAGTTGCTCCCGCTTATCAGGACATTTTCGGCTTCTTTCTTTTCAAAACACCGGCTACCGCAGTGGTTGATGAAAAGGTACGCTGGGCTTTCGTCCTCTATGGCGACCCGCGATATATTGACGTCGTTTCTTTCAAAGCTGAAAACAGCAAGAATTGATATACCTTTTTCGCCGATCAACAAACAGGGCTATGGCCTTCATTCTTTCACTGGATCAGGGAACCACCAGTTCGCGCGCGCTGGTGTTCGATGCCGATGGGTGCGTCGTCGCGATGGCGCAGCAGGAGTTCCCGCAGATTTTTCCGCAACCGGGTTGGGTCGAGCATGACCCGATGGCGATCTGGTCAACGCAACTGGCGGTTCTGCATGGCGCACTGGCCAAAGCCAAGTTGCACATGCGCGATATTGCCGCCATCGGCATCACCAACCAGCGCGAAACTACGCTTGTCTGGGACAAAAAAACCGGTGAACCCTTAGCGCCCGCCATTGTCTGGCAAGACCGTCGCACCGCCGCTTTATGCGACCAATTGCGCGCACAGGGGCTGGCCAAAACGCTGCGCGCTAAAACCGGGTTGGTGCTCGATGCTTATTTTTCGGCGAGCAAGCTGCAATGGCTGCTCGACAACACTCCGGGGTTACGTGTTCGCGCCGAGCGCGGCGAGGTAGCGTTCGGCACGGTAGACAGTTGGCTTGTTTGGCAATTGACGCAGGCCGCGAGCATCTGACCGACATCAGCAACGCCAGCCGTACTTTGCTTTACAACATCCACGACCAGTGTTGGGACGATGAATTGTTGGCGTTGTTCAACATTCCGGCGGCGATGCTGCCACGCGTGACGCTGTCCTCTGGCGTGTGCGCCGAGGTGATGATGGATGGCGCGTGCGCGCCAATCGCGGGCATCGCCGGCGATCAACAAGCAGCGTTGTTCGGACAAGCGTGCTATCGCTCCGGGTTGGCTAAAAATACTTACGGCACCGGCTGCTTTTTGTTGCGCCATACCGGCGAAGCGCCGGTGGCTTCGACACACCAACTGATCGCCACTATCGCCTGGCAATGCAGCAACCGCGAAACGCAGTATGCTTTGGAGGGCAGCGTTTTCATTGGCGGCGCAGTTGTACAATGGTTGCGCGATGGTTTGAAAATCATCCGTCGCGCAGCAGATATCGAAACGCTGGCGCAAAAAGCGCCGGATAACGGCGGCGTGTTTTTCGTCCCGGCCTTTGCCGGTTTGGGCGCGCCGTATTGGGACGCTTACGCGCGCGGCGCGATTGTCGGCTTGACGCGTGGCACACAGGATGCGCACATCGCCCGCGCCGCGCTGGAAGCCATCGCATTGCAAAGCGCCGATGTACTGGACGCGATGAACCGCGATGTCGGCGAGGCGTTGACCGAATTGCGCGTCGATGGCGGCGCCGCGACCAATAACACATTGATGCAAATTCAGGCTGACCTTCTCGGCGTGCCGGTCGTGCGTCCCCAAAACCAGGAAACCACCGCGCTTGGCGCTGCGCAATTGGCCGGGCTGGCCGTTGGCTACTGGCGTGATACCGAAATGCTGGAGATGCGCTGGAAAGTTGATCGCGTTTTTGAACCCGCGTTCTCTACCGATCGACGAGAGGCTGTACGGTCGCAATGGCAACGGGCGGTGGAGCGGGCGAAAGCGTGGGCGGAGTAACGGGAACCGCTCGTGTTTTTTACACTCTTCTGAATATGGAGCCCCCTAGCGTCTTTAGCAATCGCGCCTTTAGCAGGCGCAGGGCGAGCAAAGCATAGCGCGCGAACGCTCCCAATTTTTAGAGGCAGTTCAAACACACCTATTCTCACTCCTCATGGGAATAAGTCCGGCAATCGGGAGTCAATCCTGATCCTTGATGCCTGACGCCTGATTCATCGCTTTGCACAATGCGGCTATTCCTTCCGCGAAACGCGGCCCTGGACGGTGCAACAAATCGGGGTCAATACGAATAAAAGCCTGATTGCGCACAGCGGGAATTTGCGGCCAGAGCTGCCAATCGTTTTTCCATCGCGCAAAATCCTGTTCCGACGCGCCCATGATAATAATTTGTGGTCGCGCGTCGATAACCGCTTCGCGCAAGACGACCGGCGACGGAGCAGCGATAGTCGAAAAAATATTGTGCCCGCCGCAACGGGTGATCGCCTGGTCGATCAAACTACCGCCACCAACGGTATAGAGCGGCGGCTCCCATATCTGATAGAACACGGAAAGCGATTTTGCAGTTTCCCGATGGGAGGCGGTGACTTTTCTCAGTTGGGTACGGTAACGCTGCGCGGCTACACGAGCAGTTGTTTCGTGGCCGCTGAGAAGTCCGAGTGATTCGATATCGTCAGCGATGGCTTCCGGCGTTTGCGCGTCAGCGATGTACAAAGCGATGTGCAAAGCGCGCAGCGTTTGCTGCTGAGTAACGGAAAGATAAGAAGGCAAGATGATCAGCGAAGGCTTCAGCGCGGCGATGCGCTCAAAGTCAAGGGCGCCGGCGTTGCCAACAAGCGGCAGCGTTTTAACGGCGGGCGGCATATCGGAATGTTCGGATACCGCAATCAATTGCGCGCCGGCGCCTGCTGCAAACACGAGCTCCGCTGCATGCGGCGATAGCGTAATGATACGTTGCGCCGGGGCATCCAGCGTAATCGCGTTGCCACGACTGTCAGTAACTGTCAGCGCAGCATGAGCCGCAGAGATTTTGAGAAAGATAAAAGAAAGCGAAGTAAATAGCGCGACAGAGCGACAGAGAAAAACGAGGCGATTTCTGTGCTCGCTGTGATTACGAATAAAGCGATAAAGACAAAGAAGCCATTGATATGTTTTATGTTCTCTCTCGGTCAACATTTTATTAATACTTTCCACGCCGCCACTTTTTCCGTAAACAGCATTGTATTCGCCGGGCTGGTCGAGGGCATGATGTAGAAGGCGATGCTTTTCAAAAAAGTGGCCGACAACTGACGTTGCCCAATGCGAGCGGCGGTTTGACCGTTGAACGCGATGGCTTCGAGTTGCGGCAGTTGCGGCAACAATTCGGCGAGCGGATTGGGCGTGATGTTCTTGAGGTTTTGGTCGAGGCTGCCCTGACGCTGGGCTTGCCCGACGACATCCCACAGGCCGATGTGGTGACGCTTGAAAACGCGCAGCCGCTGCGCGTAGGAACGTTCGGCGAGATCGGGTTCTTCGAGCAAGACGCCGAAAATGCGCCAGAAGTGATTGCGCGGATGGGCATAGTACGCTTGCGCAGCCAGCGAAGCGCGGCCGGGCAGACTGCCGAGAACGAGAACACGCGTGTTGCGATAGACGACAGGCGGCAGGCTGTGGTGTTGGGTATTGATGTTGTCAGTCTTCGCCATGGAGCGTAGCAACGGTTTCAGCAGCAGCTTCGGCAATGGCAACTTCAACGAGCGTTGGTTGCAAAACGCGAATAAGATCGGCAGGCGTAATGGCGACGAGGAAGCCGCGTTTGCCGCCGTTGATGTAAATGGTTGGAAGGTCGGTGATACTGTGTTCCATATACACCGGCAATGTTTTGCGTGTGCCAAACGGGCTGGTGCCGCCGACTTGATAACCGCTGTGTTTTTCGGCGACATCGGGCGCGCACGGATGAATGGTTTTGACGTGCAGCAAACGCGCCAGTTGTTTGGTTGAGACTTCGTAATCGCCGTGCATCAGTACGATCAATGGTTTTTTTCCGTCGTCTTCCATCACCAGGGTTTTAATCACGCTGTGTTCGGGGACGCCAAGTTCACGTGCGGAGACGGTGGTGCCGCCATGTGCTTCGTAAGTATAAAGGCAGGGCGCGAACGGCACTTTGTGAGCACGCAGAGCGCGAACGGCGGCAGTAACGGGATAGGTATCTTTGCTCATCTCAGGGATCAGATATCAGAAAAACTTTATCTCTCACGAGGGATCAAGGAGTCATTTTAACCGCAAAGAGCGCAAAGAATGCAAGAGCTGTTATTCTGCAAGAAGCGCATCGCAGAGTAAATGCGGGCAGATATCCACGCTTCCTGTCTTTAGCGAAGGGGGCTTCGCTTCCCCGGGCTTCGCAACCCGCCCTACCCCACCTCCTTTGAAGGGAACGCTTCGGCACATCTCCTACTTTCGTGTCTCTGCGTGAAGCGTTCTCCGCCTTTGTGGCTTCGCGTAAGATGTCGTGTTTCATTTTTCCGGGTTGCGACATCTACGATGTGCCCCCTGATTCCTGATCTTTGATTCCTGATGTTGGCACAAAGCTCTTAAATTTATCTCCTTCAAGCGTCACCATTGGCGCGCCGAACAGCGCTGATAAATATTCTGTCGTCAACATTTCTGCTGCGCTGCCGGTCTGCGCTTTTTCCCTTCCCAGCAGGATCAAATGGTCGGCGTAGCGTGTTGCCAGATGCAGTTCGTGCAATACCATCACCACAGCGGCGCGATTTTTTCGGGCGTGGGTGAGTACGGCGTCGAGGGCTTCGATTTGTTGCGCCGGGTCGAGGTGGCTCGCCGGTTCGTCGAGCAGATACAGTGACGGGGTTTGCGCCAGCATCGCCGCCAGCGCAACACGCTGTCGCTCGCCTGCCGACAACGTGCGCACATCACGCATCGCCAGAGCTTCCAATTTCAATTTTTTCAATGCTTCTTCTGCTGCAGCCAGATCGGCTGCGCCCTCCCATTGCCAGGCGGCCAGATGCGGATGTCGGCCAGCCAGCACGGCGTCGAATACGGTGACGCTGAATGCGTCGTTTTGTTGTGAGGCGAGAAAGGCGCGATGACGAGCTCGTTCGGACGCATTCAACGAAGACAACGGCACGCCACACCATTCGATGTTGCCCCGCGCCGGTGGAAGTAAACCTGCCAGCGTCAGCAATAAGGTGCTTTTTCCGGCGCCGTTCGGGCCGATGATGACCCAGCAGTCGCACGACTGCGTTTCAAACGACAGCGCTTCACATAATATGCGCGCGCCGCGTTTTACGGTTAACTCAGTGGCGCGTAGCGCAGGCGCAGCAGCGTTCATGCGCGCCTCAGCAAAAGGAGAAATACCGGCACGCCCATGAGTGCGGTAAATACGCCTGTCGGCAGCGCTTGCGGCGCTACCAACACGCGCGCGGCGGTATCGGCCAGTACCAGAAACGCACCGCCACCCAGAGCACAGGCGGGCAGCAGCACGCGTTGGTCGTTACCCAACAGCAGTCTCAACGCATGTGGCACGATCAAGCCGACGAACGGCAAACAGCCTGCCGTTACCACGGCCGCTGCCGTCGCCAGCGCCGCCAATCCGTAAAGCCATGCCTGCGTTTGTTTGAGCGGAACGCCCAATGCTTCGGCGTGAACGCTGCCGAATGCCAGTTGATTCAGGTTTCGCGCCTGCGGCCAGATCAGCACCAAGGAGACCATCAATACTAGCAACGCTGTCCACGGCATTGTCGCGCCGGATAAATCGCCCATCAGCCAGGTCAGAGCGCTACGCAACTGCGCATCAGGAGCAAGGCTCAACAATAATACGATCAGCGCTCCCCAACCGGCCGCGATAACGACGCCGGTCAACAGCAGGCGTGGCGCGGCCCCGCTCTCCCAGGAAACTTCGCTACTGGAGCCCTTACCATGGGGGCGTGCTCCGAACCACACCAACAGAGCCGAAAGCAACGCTCCCAACACTGCCAATGGCGTTTGCATCCAGGGGATTACGATCAGCCAGGACAACAGCGCCCCCACGGCGGCGCCACCGGATACGCCCAACACATACGGATCAGCCAACGGGTTGCGTAACAACAACTGCATCATCGCGCCAGCCAGCGCCAGCAGGCCGCCGCAAGCAAACGCCGCCAGTGCGCGCGGCAGCCGCAGTTCGCGGACAATGGCGAGCGCTGTTGCAGCATCGTCATTGTTGCTGCCATGACCATATAGCCCCGTCCATAGATCGAGCAACGTGATTTTGACACTGCCGGTCAGCAGCGCCAGCAGCAATACCGCCAGCGCTAGCACTGCCATCGCCGACAAAACCACCCAAGCGCGCCGCCGACGTTGGCGAAACGGGAAGGAAACGGCAGAAGGGAGTGCGGAGTCAGGCATCAGGGGGTGGTGAACCCAAACAACGATTCGATGAAGAAATGAACTTGGTCGATTCTATCGGGAATTGCCGCGCCAGGCTTCACTTTTCTGATGCTAACCCCCGATTTCTGATCCCTGCTTATAATGCGTACTTCAAGGATGATCGAGATGAACAAAGCTTTTACCCGGGAAGACGCAGCTGATGAGGACGATGACGGACTTCTGCCGGCGCCGGCATTGCCTGTCAACGCGCCCAATTACATGACGCCGACCGGCTTTGCCCGGTTGAAGGCGGAGCTGGACCGGTTGACCGGCGCTGAACGGCCGGCGTTAGTGGCAACCGTCGCTTGGGCAGCGGGTAACGGCGACCGTTCCGAGAACGGCGATTATATTTATGGCAAGAAACGGCTGCGCGAGATCGACCGCCGCATCCGCTTTCTGGTCAAACGCCTCGATAAAGCGGTGGTGGTTGACCCGACTGAACGGCGCGATGACAGCGAACGTATTTATTTCGGCGCCACGGTCGATATTGCCAACAGCGATGGCGAAGAGCGTACCGTGACTATTGTCGGTGTTGACGAGTTTGATCCGGCGCGTGGTCACATCAGTTGGGTGTCGCCGATGGCGACGGCGTTATTGCGCTCTCGCGTCGGCGACACGGTGGCTTTGCGAACTCCTGCCGGAATCGAGGAAATCAGCATCGTCGATGTTCGCTACATGGACGTGGCTGGTCATTGACTCCCCCGGTGGGGACGCCTATAGTATCTTTTTTCGTGTCTTAATTTTGCTTGCTTTTTTTCGCCCAGATGTGTTTCCGACTCTGATGCTCGTGCCAACGCTTTTGTCAAACCCGACTCATGGATACCGAACTTCGCATTCTCGAAAAAAAACTGCATACGCTCTTTGAGCACACTCGCGCGCTGCGTATGGCCAACGAAGCCCTGCGGCGCGACCTTGCCCGTGCGCGTGAAGAAAATCAGGCATTGATGCAACGTACCCAGGAGGCGAGCGTGCGCCTCGAAGCAGTGTTGTCGCGATTACCGGAGGCCTCGTTATGACGACTTCTTCGGAACGAACGCTGGCGCTCGATGTTCATATTCTGGGGCGTGCTTACAAAGTTGCTTGCAAAGAACACGAACGGTCGGCGTTGCTCGAAGCCGTCGCGATGTTGAACGAGCGAATGGAGACCATTCAGAACGGCAACAAGTCCACCAGTATCGAACGCATCGCCGTCATTGCGGCGCTCAATCTTGCCAACGAATTGTTGCAAACGCGTACCGAACGTGACGATGCCCGCAGAGAAGCGGCAACGATCCCTGAGGATGTCGTACATGCGCAACAACGGTTGCGTGAATTGCATTTATCAATCGACAGAATACTGGTTGAACCCGAAAAATTATTGTGATCCTCTGGCGATCTGTGCTAAGGTAAAGACAGTAGCTTCTATCCCCTGCGGTGTTCGTGACGGTCAGCCGTTCTTTGAACCAATGCATTGTGCTTGGCTGCCAACTTCGGAGGCTGGTGTTCGCTTCATTTCTGAATGCGTCTAAAGGCCTCGTCAGGCGGCCACTCTTGAACCCAGGTTCAAGAAAGTGATCGAACGGCACAGGTGGGGGGCCTTTTGCAGCCGGTTTTAAGCAGTGAAACCCGGCTGATATTTTCCCAAGGCGCATCGTACGATGCGCCTTTTTTCTTTGACGCGTTTTCGTTGCGCTCTTGTTTTGCGCAAAACTCGATTACAATGAGCGCTTCGACAACCGCCGCTCCGGTAAAAATATAAAGAAGGCAAGAATGGAAACCGTGCTGATCTTTGCCGGGTTGTTGCTGCTGGGAGCGGTTGTCGGTTTTCTCGCAGGCTTGCTCGGCATCGGCGGCGGTTTGTTGACTGTTCCTTTTATCACGATGCTTCTGGCGCAACATGCCGCCTCCAGCGAGCAGGTTGTTCACATGGCCGTCGCTACTTCGGCCGCCACCATTGTCTTTACTTCGCTGTCGTCGATTCGTGCGCATTACGCCCATAGCGCTATCTTGTGGCCAATATGCCGCAGTGTCGTTCCCGGTCTGTTGCTCGGCGGTTTTCTTGGCGCCCAACTGGCCAGCTTGTTGCCGAAAGCGCCGCTGGCGTTATTCTTCGCGTTGTTCACTGCATTTTCTGCGACACAAATGCTGCTGGGCAAAACACCGAAAGCAACCCGCGAATTGCCAAAAAGCTTGGGGCTGGCGAGCGTCGGCACCGTCATCGGCATCATCTCCAGTCTGATCGGCGCCGGCGGCGGCTTTTTGTCGGTGCCGTATCTGATATGGAACAACGTGCCGATTCGTAATGCTGTCGCTACCTCGGCAGCGATGAGTTTTCCGATCGCCGCCGCCAGTACGATTGGTTTCATTATTGCCGGGTGGAATGCTCCCGATCGCCCGGAGTACTCTTTTGGCTATATCTATATGCCGGCGTTGGTTGCTATCGCTGCGACCAGTATTCTCTTCGCTCCGTTCGGCGCCCGCGCTGCGCACCGCTGGCCGGTCGCCACGATCCGTCGCTTTTTTGCATTTCTGCTCTACGCTTTGAGCGTGTACATGGTGCGAAAGGCGTTTTTTACCTGATTCCCCAACAGGTTTCTTCCCGTCGGTTTTTTGGGGGGCGTATTTGTTGCTTCGCCCCGACAAAATAAATGTGCGTGAGTTAGCATAAGTCGAGCGCGCGTCGTGTTGGTGGGTTGGAACAACCCGCCTCGCCTGGCCTCCTTACGCCCATCTTGATACCATCCCAACGGGCACCACAAAAGCTTGTATAAAACCTCGCCAGAGTGTTTTTGCGCATTCTTTTTTGTAATGCGCTATTTCCCATTTTATATTTTGTATTTCCCATTTTCATGTTTCCCTCCCCGGCGAAGCGCCGACAACTGTTATAATGTGCGCCCCAAGTCACCCGGGCCGTTTGCTTTTACGATGCAGGGTTGTTATCCGCTTTATTCGACACGGCTCGTTGATACGTTTTGTCTTTGCCGCCTGCTTTTCATCGTCTGAGGTTTTCGTTGAACGCTTCGTTTTTCGTCGCTGCTGCCAATACCGCCGTTGATGTCGTTAAAACGACATTGACGATCGGGTCGCATCACCTAGGGCAGGGCAAAGGCTTGGCGTTAGCGCCAATGGCGGGCGTGACCGATAAACCGTTTCGGGCGTTGTGTCGGCGTTGGGGCGCTGGCTATACCGTCGCGGAAATGATCAGCGCGCAGCCGCATCTGCGGCATTCGAGAAAGTCGCGCCGACGTACTGACTGTTGCGGCGAACCAGCGCCGATCGCCGTGCAACTGGTTGGTAATGACCCGGCACAAATGGCTGATGCGGCACGCTACAGCGTGGCTCATGGTGCGCACATCATCGACATCAACATGGGCTGCCCTGCCAAAAAAGTTTGCAATGCCGCTGCCGGATCGGCGCTGCTGGCAGACGAGGCGCGCGTTGCGCACATTCTGGACGCTGTTGTTCGTGCCGTTGAGGTTCCCGTTACATTAAAATTTCGTACCGGTGTATCGCCGACGATGCGTAACGCCGTACGTATCGCCCGTTTGGCTGAAGATGCCGGGATCGCAATGTTAGCGCTGCATGGTCGCACCCGTGCTTGTGCGTTTACCGGTTCTGCCGAATACGAAACGATCGCCGCCGTCAAACGCGCCGTTCGCATTCCGGTACTGGCGAACGGTGACATCAACTCGCCGCACAAAGCTTTGCGCGTTTTGCGCGAAACCGGCGCCGACAGCGTGATGATCGGGCGCGCTGCGCTGGGGCAGCCCTGGTTGTTCCGTGACATCGCGCATTTTGCTGCGCACGGTGTTCTACCGTCGCCGCTGACGCTGGAAGAACGCCTCGCTGTGATTGATTCGCATCTCGTCGCACTTTACGAATTTTACGGTGAAGCGCACGGCGTCCGTATTGCGCGCAAGCACCTTGGCTACTACCTGCGGTATCTGCCGGTTTCAGAGAGCAACGCAGAAAACCTGCGCCAACGTATCAATACTGCTGTTACCGCTGCTGCGCAGCGGGAAATTTTATTTCGTTTTTTTGATTCTGCATCGACGACCGTTTTCGTTGATACTTTTCCTTATTCCAAGGTAGCCTGACATGAAAAAAAATCTCGCCAAAGCCGCCCGCCAGATCGACACCAGCGTTGAAACCGCGCTCGATTGCTATTTTCACGAGATGGACGGGGAAATCCCCGACAACTTATACGAAATGATCATCGGGCGCACCGAGCGCATACTGATTACTGCTGTGATGGAGCGTGCGCAGGGTAACCAGAGCCAGGCGGCCAGAATGCTGGGCATCAGCCGAATCACGCTGCGCAGCAGGCTGGCAGCTTACAACCTGATCTGATGTGGGCATCATGTCGAAAGAAACCCTGATTCTTGAAAAAAACGCGCCGGTGCGTTGCGCTTTGTTGTCCGTGTCGGACAAAACCGGCGTCGTCGAATTTGCGAAAGGATTGCACGCGCGCGGCATCGCCCTTTTGTCCACCGGCGGGACTGCGACGGCGTTGATCAAAGCGGGGCTGCCCGTGACTGAAGTCGGGCAGCACACCGGTTTTCCCGAAATGCTGGATGGCCGCGTTAAAACACTGCATCCGAAGATTCACGGCGGCATCCTGGCGCGACGCGACCTTCCCGAGCACGTCAAAGCGCTTGCCGATCACGGCATCGCTACCATTGATCTTGTTGTCGTCAACCTTTATCCGTTCCGCGAAACCGTCGCTCGCGACGGTTGCACGCTTGAGGACGCCATCGAAAACATCGATATCGGCGGCCCAAGCATGGTGCGCGCTGCTGCCAAAAACTGGAAGCACGTCGGTATTGTTGTTGAACCTGCTGATTATCCGGCGTTGCTTGAAGCGCTCGATCAAAATAGTAACGCACTGCCGGAAGCGTTGCGTTTCAATCTGGCGCGCAAAGCGTTTGCGCATACCGCCGCTTACGACGGCGCAATCGCCAACTGGTTGACCGCCCGCAACGAAGAGGGCGCAGCGGAAGATTTTCCGCAGTCGTTTCATTACCACGGCGTTTGTGTGCAGACCTTGCGCTATGGTGAAAACCCGCACCAGAAAGCAGCGTTCTACCGCGATGAAACGCCGCCCGTCGGCTCGCTCTCGACCTTCGCGTTGTTGCAAGGCAAAGCATTGTCGTACAACAACCTTGCCGACAGCGACGCCGCCTGGGAATGCGTCAAAGCCTTGCCTGCATCCGCTTGCGTGATCGTCAAACACGCCAACCCGTGCGGCGTTGCCGTTGCCGGTAGCGCACTCGATGCCTATCGCAAAGCGTGGACTACTGATCCGGTATCGGCGTTTGGCGGCATCATCGCTTTCAACAGTGTGGTCGATGAAGCTGCCGCCGCCACTATCTGCGAACAATTTTTGGAAGTTCTGATTGCGCCCGCTTATACCGACAGCGCCAAAGCCGTTCTGACGAAAAAACCGAATGTGCGCGTGCTGGAGATCGCGCTGCCGAAAACAAGTGGCAGTGCGTTGGCTCTCGACTTCAAGCGGGTCGGCGGTGGGCTGCTGGTGCAGAGCGCCGACAACCATACTGCGGTGCCCAATACCTGGCGCGTCGTCACCAGGAAAGCGCCGACTGCCGATGAAATGCGTGACCTCGTGTTCGCCTGGAACGTCGCCAAATACGTCAAGTCGAACACCATCGTCTATGCCCGCAATTTGCAAACAGTGGGCGTTGGCGCCGGTCAGATGAGCCGAATTGATTCGGCGCGAATCGCTGCGCTGAAAGCGCAGCAGGCCAATTTAACTTTACAGGGTTCGGCGGCGGCTTCCGACGCGTTCTTCCCGTTCCGCGATGGCCTCGACGTTATCATTGACCATGGCGCGACGGCCGTCGTTCAACCCGGCGGCAGCGTGCGCGACGAAGAAGTGATCGCCGCTGCTGACGAGCGTAACATCGCGATGGTCTTTACCGGAATGCGCCATTTCCGCCACTGATGGCGGCGAGGTTCATTGAGCCCGCACTGATCATGAAAAAACACTTTTGTTCTTTCGTGTTGACGCTAGTCGTGATATGTTGCGCAACTCCGACTTTGGCTGCGTTTGAGTGCGCCGACATGGGAGAGTGGTTGGGTGCTCCTTGCCGCCGTTTGGCGCAGACGTATCGTGATGGCGACAATGAACTTTTTCTGTCCGGCTACGCCTGGCATCTGCCGATGACCTACACCAAGGAGAAGCGCAGGCAGTTGAACGAATACGCCGCCGGCTTCGGCATGGGGCGCGTCGTCGAAGACCCCGATGGCGATACTCACTCGGTGTTTTTGACGGCATTTCTTGATTCGCACAAATGCGTTCAGTGGAATCTGGGCTATACCTGGTCAACGTACTGGGGGGAACGAGATTCGCTTCAGGTCGGGCTGGGTTACGCTGCGGTGATCGTGCAGCGCCCCGATGTCTTTGATGGCGTGCCTTTTCCTGCCGCATTGCCGCTGTTGTCGTTTCGTTATAAAGACGCAACGCTGGTCACCACGTTCATTCCGACCGTCGGTGGCGGTGTCAACAACGGCAGCGTGTTGTATGTGTTTGGCCGTTATACGCTCAAATAAATTCACTCCCACTTTTATTTGATTTCACATCAGTTTTTTCATCAGGTTTTTCTTGAACATGAATCTTCTCATCATCGGCAACGGCGGTCGTGAACACGCCCTCGCCTGGAAAGCGGCGCGATCGCCGCGCATCACCAAAGTTTTTGTCGCGCCCGGCAATGCCGGCACCGCACGCGAAGAAGGCGTCGTCAATGTTCCGATTCCGCCGACTGCTGACCGTTTTTCCGAATTGATGGATTTCGTACGCCGCGAAAATATTGCGATGACCCTCGTCGGCCCGGAAGCGCCACTCGCCGCCGGCATTGTCGATGTGTTTCGGAAAGCTGGTCTACGTATCTTCGGTCCGACGCAAGCCGCCGCGCAGCTCGAAAGCTCAAAAGATTTCGCCAAGCGCTTCATGCAGCGGCACCGTATCCCCACCGCGTCCTCGCAAACCTTTACCGATCCTGACGCTGCCCGTGCCTATGTCGAAACACACGCATTGCCGGTTGTGATTAAAGCCGACGGTTTGGCGGCAGGTAAAGGTGTCGTCGTTGCGGTGACGCGCGAAGAAGCGTTAACGACAGTCGCCGACATGTTGAGCGGTCATGCACTGGGTGATGCCGGAGCTCGCGTTGTGATCGAAACTTTTCTCGATGGCGAAGAGGCCAGCTTCATCGTGATGAGCGATGGCGTTCACGTTTTGCCACTGGCGTCGAGCCAGGATCACAAACGCTTGCGCGACCACGACGAAGGCCCCAACACCGGCGGGATGGGTGCGTATTCTCCGGCACCGGTGATTACGCCTGAACTGCACGCTCGCATCATGCGCGAAATCATCATGCCGACCATTCAGGGGATGGCGACGGAAGGCTCTCCGTTCACCGGCTTTCTCTACGCTGGCGTGATGATCAGCCCGCAAGGCGACCCGTACGTAATCGAATTCAACTGTAGGATGGGCGATCCGGAGACGCAACCGATCATGATGCGCCTGCGCAGTGACCTCGTCGATCTCATCGAGCACGGCGTCGATGGCACACTCAACGCCGTCGAAAGCGAATGGAGCCGACAGGCCGCGCTCGGCGTCGTGCTTGCTGCGCCCGGTTATCCGCAAGCACCGAAAACCGGCGCGCCGATTGCGGGACTCGACGCCGATAGTGATTGCAATGGCGCGGCCAAAATATTTCATGGCGGCACCCGGCAAGAGGGCAACACCGTGGTGACTGCCGGCGGTCGTGTGCTGTGCGTCACCGCTCTCGGCGAGTCAATCAAACTCGCGCAACGCGCTGCTTACGAAATTGTTGATGCTGTCACCTTCGAGGGCAAGCAGTGTCGCCGTGACATCGGCTACCGGGCATTGTCGCGCCCGGCAAGCGTGAACGGCAACGATCCAAATTAACAAAAACCAATTAATCGCAGAGCGCGCGTAGGAAGCAAAGAAATTACCACGCGAAGACGCGAAGAAAAATGTTCCCCTCTCCCGCTTGCGAGAGAGGAGTCGGGGAGAAGACATAAAAAATCCCTCCTTTAAAGGAGAGGTTGGGGTGAGGTTATTCAGCTGCTTCGCGTCGGGAAAATGACTCCTGGACGGCGCTTCGCTTGCTCAGACAGCTCGCTGAAATGAAGATGTAAAGGTTTCTCTTTGCGCTCTATGCGTTCTTTGCGGTTAAAATAACATTTATGGAGAAAACTGCGTTTGACGACAGCGCCCTGCGCGAAACCACAGTGGACAGCGCCGCCGTATTCGACGGTGTGTTGCTGCATGTTCGGCGCGATACGGTGCTTCTTCCCAATGGCCGCGCGACGGCGCGCGAATACGTACGCCACCCGGGCGCGGCGCTGATCGTGCCGGTGCTCGATGATGGCTGCCTGCTGCTTGAACGCCAGTTTCGTTATCCGAATCGAACCGTATTCATCGAATTTCCGGCCGGCAAACTCGATCCCGGCGAAGCGCCGCTCGTCACTGCCCAGCGCGAATTGCGCGAGGAAACCGGTTATACGGCGGCGCGCTGGCGCACGCTCGGCAAAATTCATCCGCTGGTTGCTTACTCCGACGAAGTTATTTACCTGTTTGCCGCCGAAGGTTTGACGCTGAACGAAAGCCGACACGATGCCGATGAATTTCTCGAACTCATCACGATGACGCCTGCCGAAGTTGCCACCACCATCGAACGCGGCGACATCACCGACGCCAAAACCGTGTGCGCGTTTTCGCTGTGGCGGGGGCTGGGATCGGAGATCAGAAGTCAGAGGTCAGAGGTCAGCAAGGGTGGATAAGGCAGCAAGCCGTCATCCGCTACGAGTTGGTGGGGTAATCCAAACGCAGCAATGTAAACGTATTGCGGCTCTCTGGAGAAAACCATGAACAAGCGGTTCCTGATATTCGTTCTTATATTTGTCAGCGGCGTTGCGCAAGCTGATACCCCCTTGCCGCCACCGGAAAAGACGCGCACCTGCTCGCCATCGGGCGCGTTTTGCGCCGCGTCCGATCCCAAAACCGATCAAACCATCGTCAGCCGCAGTGATGGCGGGGCGCCCACATGGGAAGTTCCCGGCTGGCATCGCTGGCTGTTCGTTACGGACAACGGGAAAAACATCATCGTGGATCACACCGGAGGCTTGGTAGGCCAGGATGCTACGCTCGATACGCCCGTGCTGTCCTTTTACAGCGCGAGCGGCCTGCTGCGAACAGTCAGGTTGGGCGATCTTTATCAGAGCGTGGGTCAGTTGCAGAAAACCGTATCGCACTATGCCTGGAGAATTTCGGTATCGCTCGACAAGATCGGACGGCTGATCGTCAAACGCCTGGATGGCAGTACGGTGGCTTTCGATCCAGCGACGGGGCGTTCGCTGTAGTAAAGAGTCGGGTTAGCTTGCGCATGCCCCAACTGCATGATGAGGCCAAGGTGATGAGAAGGCTCATTGTTCAAAACCGACATGCTGAGCTTGATCAGCCAAGACTTGGGGGCGGTGCGTTACTCGACAAAAATATGCCTTGGCCGCGTGATCCCAAAGATAACCCAATGCTGATGCTGGCATCAGTTCCCGCACGATTCTTGCCCGATTTTGAGTTTGCTCCCGACGATATTTATTGCTCATTTTTTGCCGCCTTCGACTTGAATGACTACGACCATCTGGTCTGGATGGCGGACAGCTACAAACACCATGAACATGGTTCCTGCATCATAATACATAAGAAATCAGTTTCAGAAAGAAACGAAGGCCCTGATATTTTAAAAGGCACAAAATTGATAACGCTGGATGAGAAGTTGGATGAGGAGACCAACTGGGTTCAAGATGAAATAATCGTTCCCGGGATGCGCTATTTATTTGAGCTGAGCGGCTATGCGATCGAAGATGCTTTTCCGGGAAATCGCGGCATCTGGCGCGATGGGGTAGGATACTTCTTCATATCGGATAGACTAAACCTCTCTGATAACGCCGGATTTATCCTGTTGCAAGATACCTGATGATTGCTCTCAGCCGGGCGGGCAAAATCGAAGCCCGTATTTTGATCGACGACCGTAACCATGCAAAAACAGCCACTCTTTCGCAAAGTCAATACAACGGCACATCGCTCACGTGTGCGCGTCAGTGGCGAGTATTGCTCACAGAGAAATACGAAAAGGGAAATCGAGTCAGACGCCATGCGCCGTTCCATGCACGGGAAGGCACACCGGGGGCGAGATTACACCCCGTTGTTTAAATTCCTTCTCTCAAAGGTCGGGCAGCCCTGGAACCAGGTGCATTCGGAAGCGGTGAGCCGACTTGATCGGGAGGAACCGATCTTTTGGCTCGTGGCTTTGCAAGAGAGCGAGCGTCGGGATTACGTTCGAGTGAGCGAGTCCTCTTACTACAGTGGTCTTTATGTCGATTCGCAGGGGCTGCTGCAACGGGTGAACCCTTCGCTTGACTCGTCCAGCCTTGAACCGATGTGCAAGTGCTGTACGCACACTTTCAACGGCGTACGTTTCACGCGGCCTTTTCGAGGCCTGCGTTCCAGCATTGAGCCCGGTGACGGCAGTGTGGTTTGATCATGCCGCCTTTATATCCGGAGGAGCCCCTCGCCTGCTATAAAATACGGCATCCACAACCCGATCGAAAAAAATCATGATCGCTCGCCATCTCATCATCGCTGGTCGTGTTCAGGGTGTTTCTTTCCGGGGCGGTTTTGTTGCCGAAGCGCATAAGCGACGGCTTGCGGGTTGGGTACGCAATAATCAAGACGGCACGGTCGAAGCCTTGATACAGGGAGAGGAAGAAGAAGTCGAAGCGTTGATACAATGGTGCCGTCGCGGCCCGCCCGCCGCCGATGTCACCGGATTGACTGTGGCCGACGTTGGTGCTGATCCGACCTTACAAACTTTCGAGAAACGCATCGGCATTTCCGATTCCTGATTCTTGTCGCGTTGCCATATTCCGTTTCCGGGACGTCGGTCTTCTGCTATGCTGCAACCGTTGGTGCAATTCAGAGAGTAGGAGAAAGGCCCGGCGTTGATGCCTGTCTCGTATTCATATTTTTGTATTCGTATTTTCATATTCGCCATTTTCGACAACCATGACACACGACGCGGCGCGTTCTTCTTTGCAGTCACCTTCTTCCAACGAATTGCAGCGCAGCCTGAAAGCGCGCCATTTGACGATGATCGCTATCGGCGGTTCCATCGGCACGGGTCTTTTCGTTGCTTCCGGCGCGACTATTGCACAAGCCGGCCCCGGTGGCGCGTTGTTCTCTTATATGCTCATCGGGCTGATGGTGTATTTTCTGATGACCAGCCTCGGTGAACTCGCTTCCTGTATGCCGGTATCCGGTTCGTTTGCCACTTATGGTTCACGTTATGTCGAAGAGGGTTTTGGCTTTGCGCTCGGTTGGAATTACTGGTACAACTGGGCGGTCACTGTCGCCGTTGATCTGGTGGCCGCGCAACTGGTGATGCAGTATTGGTTTCCCGGCATCAACAGCGTTATCTGGAGCGCCTTGTTCCTGGCGATCATCTTCGCGCTTAATTATATTTCGGTGCGCGGTTTCGGCGAAGGCGAATACTGGTTTGCGCTGATCAAAGTGGTGACCATCATTGTCTTCATTGTCATCGGACTGGCGATGATCATCGGTATCCTGCGCGGTGGCGAACACGCCGGTTTCCAGAATTGGGTCATCGGCGACGCACCTTTCGCCGGCGGAATCGGCGCCATGATCGGGGTGGCGATGATCGTCGGTTTCTCGTTTCAAGGCACTGAGTTGATCGGTATCGCCGCCGGTGAGTCGCAGAATCCACAGCGCAACATCCCGATTGCGATACGACGGGTCTTCTGGCGCATCCTGCTGTTTTACATCTTCGCGATTCTGGTTATCAGTCTGATCATTCCATACACCGATCCCAACCTGTTGCGCAACGACGTGACCGACATCGGCGTCAGTCCGTTTACGCTGGTGTTCGAGCGAGCAGGATTGGCCTTCGCCGCCGGTGTGATGAACGCGGTGATTCTGACCTCGGTGTTGTCAGCCGGCAACTCCGGGATGTACGCTTCGACGCGTATTCTGTATGCGCTGGCTGTCGTCGGTAAAGCGCCGAAAATTTTTGCCCGCTTGTCGAAGAGCGGCGTACCCCGCAACGCGTTGTACGCCACCACGCTGATCAGCATGTTGTGCTTTTTGACATCGCTGTTCCAGAATCAGGCGGTGTATTTGTGGCTGCTCAACACTTCCGGAATGTGCGGCTTCATCGCCTGGCTCGGCATCGCCATCAGTCATTACCGTTTCCGTAAGGGCTATGTCGCGCAAGGCCGCGATCTCTCGAAGTTGCCGTATCGGTCGAAATGGTTTCCGTTCGGCCCGATCTTTGCGTTCGTGTTGTGCCTGATTATTGCGCTCGGGCAAAACTACGAGGGCTTCTTCGCCGAAAAAATCGACTGGCTCGGCGCGCTCGCCACTTACATCGGTATCCCACTTTTCCTGGTGATCTGGTGGGGATACAAGCTGGCGAAAAAGACGCGCTTCATCCGGTATGAAGAAATGGAATTTCCGAACGAGAAACCGGATCACGAGGCCTCTTTTCAGTAAGCAAGCCCGGGGAAGCAAAGCGCCATCAGGAACCCAAAAACGATTTAACCGCAAAGAGCGCAAAGAGGAATTTTCACGCGGAGCCGCGAAGAAAAAGCCCCCTCAAGAGCTTGCTCCCGAAACGATTTTGAGTAGGGAGCGGGGTCATCTTCTCAAGAGAAAAGACGTCGAGGCGTCGTTGGCTTGTCAGGGCTGATTCGCCTGCAGACGCAGGCGTTGCGCTTCGTAGCTCTTGAGATGGGTGTACGCAAAATAAAGCGCCGAACGTTCGTCCAGCGTCGTCGGGTTACGCCGAAACCACAAATCGCCGAGCAAATGTTCGGCCTCGGTCAGCGCGTTGCGCTCGATATCGCGCAGCATCGACGCCATGAACAACGATCCCGGCGCCGTGAGCATCGTACGAGCGCGCTCAATGGCTTTCTCGCGCACCGGATGCCCATTGTGCGCCGCGACGGCGCAACATTCTTCAATCAATCGTATCGCCAACCCCGCGCCGTCGGCGGCAACGTAATCGCCGACGGGGCTGCGCATCAAACAGGTCATCCCGGCAGCGGCAGCAATGAACACCCACTTTTCCCACATCTCATGAAAAATGTCGGTGCTGAAGCGCGCATCGAAGCCGGCGCCCATTAACGTCGCCATTAACAACTTCGCGCGCTCGGACGTGCCGCCGTCGAGTTCGCCGAACATCAGCGTATCCGTGTTGTTGTAGTGAACGATAGCGCCTTGCGCGTCACGATCGACCGAAATGAAACACAAGCCGCCGAGCAGATTGATTTTTGCAAAGCGCGCGGCGAGAACGTCGAGATGTCGCAACCCGTTCAGCAGCGGCACGATCATGGTTTGCGGGCCAACGGCTGGCGCCATCGCTTCAATCGCTTCCGATAAATCATAGGCTTTGCAACTGAGCAGGACCGCGTCGAAGGTTGTTTGCGGTTGCCCCGTTATCACACAAGGTGGATGAGGCCGCGTCACATCGCCGCGCGGACTGCGAACGATGAGACCATGCTGCGCCAACACGGCTGCTCGTGACGGCCTGACCAGAAAAGTCACATCGCGCCCGGCTTCGAGTAAACGGCCACCGAAATAACCGCCGATGGCGCCGGCGCCCACGATCAGAATCCGCATTTCAATTCCCCCCGTCTTTCGTTATTCTTACGCCCGCTGCCCGGCAATCAATGGCGTTGCCGGCTGTACATCGGCGTTTTGCGCGCGCTGCATCAACGCATGGTCGATCAACACCAGCGCCAACATCGCTTCGGCAATCGGCGCCGCCCGCAACCCGACACAAGGATCGTGCCGACCGGTCGTTCGCATGATTGCAGCTTCGCCTTGCGTCGTGATCGAACGGCGCGGCGTGGTTATCGAAGACGTCGGCTTTACGGCGATCTGCACAATGATGTTCTGGCCGGTCGAAATACCGCCGAGAATTCCGCCGGCGTGGTTCGACAAAAATCCGTCAGGCGTCATCTCGTCGCCGTGCTCTGTTCCCTGTTGGACCGCCGACGCGATGCCATCACCGATTTCAACCGCCTTCACCGCATTGATCCCCATCATTGCGTAGGCAATATCGGCATCGAGCCGGTCATAGACAGGCTGCCCCAGCCCAACCGGAACGCCGGTTGCTTCAACCAGCAACGAGGCGCCGCATGAATCACCTGCCCGGCGCAGCTCGTCGAGATAACTTTCCAGTTTCGGAACAGCACCGGGATCAGAGACAAAAAAAGGATTCTGTGCAACATGCGCCCAATCGACGAGCGGAACAGAGTATTTCCCGACGCGCGTCACACAAGCGCGGATCATCGTCCCGTAACGTTCAAGCAACCACTTTTTAGCAATCGCGCCCGCCGCCACCCGCACGGCGGTTTCTCGCGCCGACGCGCGCCCGCCGCCGCGATAATCGCGGAAACCGTATTTCTGTGTATAAGTGTAGTCGGCGTGTCCGGGACGGAAGGTTGCCGCGACTTCGCGGTAATCCTGACTGCGTGCGTCCTGATTGCGAATCAGAAACGCAATCGGCGTGCCGGTCGTCTTGCCTTCAAACACCCCCGAAAGAATCTCCACCGTGTCCGGCTCGCGTCGCTGCGTGACGTATTTCGATGTTCCCGGACGGCGACGATCAAGCTCCCGTTGCAAATCGGCCTCGCACAACGCCAGCCCCGGCGGGCAGCCATCGACAACTCCGCCGATTGCCGGGCCGTGCGATTCGCCGAATGAAGTGACACAAAAAAGTTTCCCGAAAGTGTTGCCGGACATGGTGGGTCGAAAATAAAGAAAGAATAAGTCTAGCGCGTTTTTGGGTGAGATGGCGCGCGGAGGCGCGGAGAAAACCCGTCAACCACGAAAAGCACGAAAGCCTCGAACCCGTGTAGCCCGGATAAACGAAGCGCGTCATCCTGCGCAAAGTCGCAGTACCGGGAATGACGGGGGAAAGGGGCGCTATCGGCGCGTTTTGCCCAGGAAGCAATCTACTTCCCATCACCATGCGAAATACCCCCTCTCCCGCAAGGAGAGGGGGGAACGTTTTTCTGCGCCTCCGCACCTTCGCGTGAGGCTGTTTTTCATGGTCTTCGTGTCTTTCGTGGTTAAAAGGTTTAACCGGCGGTATAATGCAGCCTTCCGAGGAGCGCTGCGACTTTGCGTCGGTCTCCCGACCGCAAAGCCAGGCTCGGATGGCATTAACGGCGCTCGCGGCTTTCTTGTGTAAACCCGGAAAGCGCGGGCGAGACCTTTTCTCGTCGTGCTTCCTTTTTTGACCGTTTTTGAAAGGACTTCACGATGTTGCATCCTTCCCAACACACGACGAACGATTATTACGTCGCCGATCTGTCGCTGGCCGGCTGGGGGCGGCGCGAGATTGCCATTGCTGAAACCGAAATGCCGGGGCTGATGGCGATCCGCGAAGAATACGCTGCGCAAAAACCGCTGACCGGCGCGCGTGTCGCCGGGTCGTTGCACATGACGATTCAGACTGCGGTGTTGATTGAAACACTGCAAGCGCTGGGCGCGCAGGTGCGCTGGGCGTCGTGCAATATTTATTCGACGCAGGATCATGCTGCTGCCGCGATTGCCGCGCAGGGCACGCCGGTATTTGCGTACAAGGGTGAAACGCTGGACGAATACTGGGAATTCACGCATCGGATTCTGCAATGGCCGGGCGATGGAACGCCGAACATGATTCTTGATGATGGCGGCGACGCGACGCTGCTTGTTCATCTCGGTAGCGAAGCCGAAAAAAATCCTGCGCTGCTCGATCACCCAGCCAGCGAAGAAGAGCAGGCGTTGTTCGCTTCGATCAAAAAGACGCTGAAAGCGTCGCCGGGTTTTTATTCAAAGATCAAAGCGTCGATTCGCGGCGTAACCGAGGAAACGACGACTGGCGTTCACCGTTTGCAACAAATGCACGAGCAAGGGCGTTTGTCGTTTCCGGCGATCAATGTCAACGATTCGGTCACCAAATCGAAGTTCGACAATCTTTACGGTTGCCGCGAATCGCTGCTCGACGGTATCAAGCGCGCCACCGATGTGATGATCGCCGGCAAGGTTGCCGTTATCTGCGGCTACGGCGATGTCGGTAAAGGATCGGCACAGGCGCTGCGTTCGTTGTCGGCACAGGTGTGGGTCACCGAGATTGACCCGATCTGCGCGTTGCAGGCGGCGATGGAAGGGTATCGCGTCGTTACAATGGACGAAGCCGCCGACAAGGCTGATATTTTTGTGACGTGTACCGGCAACCGCGATGTGATTACGCACGACCATATGGCGCGGATGAAAAACAACGCGATTGTCTGCAACATCGGTCATTTCGACAACGAAATTCAAGTTACTTCGTTGCGCAAGTATCGCTGGGAAAACATCAAGCCGCAGGTCGATCATATTATTTTTCCCGACGGCAAACGGATCATCCTGCTCGCCGAAGGCCGCCTGGTGAATCTGGGTTGCGCTACTGGCCATCCGTCGTATGTGATGAGTTCGTCGTTCGCCAATCAGACGTTGGCGCAGATTGAGCTGTGGAGCAAGCGCGATACCGGCGAGTATCCTGTCGGCGTTTATGTTTTGCCCAAGACGCTCGATGAAAAAGTGGCGCTGTTGCAACTGAAAAAATTGAACGCGCAGTTGACGGCGCTGACTCGAGATCAGGCAGCATACATCGGCGTGTCGGTCGAAGGGCCGTACAAGCCGGATACGTACCGTTATTGAGGGGCAGAGGTCAGATATCAGAGAGCCATTTCGCGTAAGATATTTTTTGCGCTCTATGCGTTCTTTGCGGTTAAAAAAGGATTCCGGAAAGGAAAGCGATGCAACAGAGCAACCTCATCCCCGCCCCCCCCCTCTCCTTGAAGGAGGGGGAGTGTTGCGGCAATGCCGCCCCTGTTTTCAGCCTCGAATTCTTTCCGCCGAAAACTCAGGAGGGCATCGACAAGCTGATTCGCATTCAGCGCGAATTGCAATGTTTGCGCCCGGCGTTCTGTTCGGTCACTTTCGGTGCGTGTGGTTCGACCCGCGAAGGAACGCTCGACATGGTGCTGGCGATGAAGCGCGACGGCCAGAACGCGACGCCGCACTTGTCTTGCATCGGCGCTTCCAAAGCGCAGATTCACGACATCATCGACCATTACCTTGCGCACGACATTCAACACCTCGTCGCGTTGCGCGGCGATCTGCCGTCGGGGACGTTCGACACCGGCGCTTTTCGTTACGCCGCCGAGCTCGTTGCTTTTATCCGCGAGATCAGCGGCGACCACTTTCACATTGAAGTGGCAGCGTATCCTGAAGTTCATCCGCAGGCAACGAGTGCCGAGGACGATCTGCGTTATTTCAAGCGCAAGATCGACGCCGGCGCCGACTCTGCGATTACACAGTATTTTTATAATGCCGAAGCTTACTGGTCTTTTGTCGATGCTTGTGCGGCGCTCGGCGTCACCGCACCGATTGTCCCCGGCATCATGCCGATCATGAGTTTTTCCCGGCTGTCCCGATTTTCCGAAATGTGCGGCGCCGAAATTCCGCGCTGGATTCGCCGCCGGATGGAAGGTTACGGCGACGATCTCGCTTCAGTCCGCGCATTTGGTCTCGATATCGTGACCGATCTTTGCGCCCGTTTGCTCGAACGCGGCGCGCCAGGGCTGCATTTCTATACCTTGAATCAGGCAGAGTTGACGCTCGAAATTTGTCGGCGTTTGGGGCTGGTAACGACCGGGCTAAATGTTTCGGAAGTGTCATAGGTAAAAAGTTACCGGCAATTTTTAACCATTTCCCATCTTTTCCGCGATAATACCGACTTCCCATTTCACCCAGGGCGGGGTTGTCGTCACCCTTTCGGCCATGAAACTGAATGTAGGACTTGTCGGAGGCACCGGCTATACCGGCGTTGAACTGTTGCGGCTGCTGGCGCAGCATCCGAATGCGGTGTTGCACAGCATCACATCGCGCAAGGATGCGGGCACTCCGGTCGTCAATTTTTTTCCAAGTCTGCGCGGCCATCCGGCGCTTGATAAGCTGGCGTTTTGCACGCCTGATGAGGCGCGCCTGACCGAATGCGATGTGGTTTTCTTCGCCACGCCGCACGGGGTGGCGATGAGCCAAGCCGAAACGCTGCTCGCCGCCGGTGTCAAGATCATCGACCTCGCTGCCGATTTTCGTCTCCGCGACTCCGCCGAATTCGAGCGCTGGTACAAAATGCCACACGCCTGCCCGCATCTGCTGGAAGAGGCAGTTTACGGGTTGCCGGAAATCAACCGCGAAGCTATTCGGCAGGCGCGCATCGTTGGCAACCCCGGTTGTTATCCAACCGCCGTGCAACTGGGTTTTCTGCCACTGCTGGAAGCGGGCGTCGTTGCTGCAGACGCGCTGATCGCCGACTGCAAATCCGGCGTTTCGGGCGCCGGGCGCGTTGCCGAGTTGTCGAAAATCTTTCCGGAGGTTACGGACAACTTTGCCGCTTACGGCGTCGCTGGACATCGCCACCATCCTGAAATTGAACAGGGATTACGCCGGATGGCCGGGCAGCCGGTGCAGTTGACGTTCACACCGCACCTGGTGCCGATGATCCGCGGCATTTTTGCGACGCTGTACGCAACGCTGATGGATGATTCTGTCGATGTGCAGGCGCTGTTCGAGCGGCGTTATGCAGGCGAGCCGTTTGTTGACGTGTTGCCGGTCGGCCGGTTGCCGGAGACCCGCTCGGTGCGCGCCTCCAATATGGTGCGTATTGCCGTCGTGCGGCGTCCGCGCGGCGTCACCGTGCTGGTCGTTGAGGACAATCTGGTCAAAGGCGCGGCAGGGCAGGCCGTGCAGAACATGAATCTGATGTTCGGGTTGCCGGAAACCGCCGGACTCGTTGCGTTGCCCGTATCGCCCTGATTTTTTGAATTAACGCAGCTTCATGAAAACCCTCCGCCGTCGCCTGTCTTCACTTTTTGCCGTCAGCGCCCGCCACAACATCGCGATTCGTCGGACGCGACCGCGATGGCAACAGGGGTTGGTGGCGGCGCTTATCCTTATCGCCGTGATCGCGGTGACTTGGTGGTTGGCGCGTTACGCTTTTCCGCCGCCGCCGCCACTGACCGCCGAGCAAATCAGCGCGCAGGAGCGTGAAAACACGCTGAACGACGAACTGGCCGATATGAGGCGCCGCAATGCTTCACTCGAGAGCGAACTGTCGATGCGTGAAGGTTCACAGACCACGCTGACCCAGCATGCCGAGGCGCTCGAGCAGGAAAACACGCAACTGAAAGAGGAGTTGACCTATTTGCAGAAACTGGTGGCCGATGCGACCCGCGAGGCCGGCGCCAAAATTCAGGACGTGCGTCTTGATCCGCAGGCCAACCGGACTTACCGCTACCGGATCCTGCTGGTGCAAGGCGGCAACCCGAAGAGCGATTTCGAAGGCACGGTCAAACTGCTGGCGAGTGCGAGCGCATCTTCGGGCGGCGCGGCGCGGGCGATACCGCTGGAGGCGGTTCCCGACAAAAACGGAGCTACCGACGCCACCCCCGACCTCGCTGCGCCGTTGCCGGTAAAATTCAAGTATTATCAACGTCTGGAAGGCGTATTCCGGGTGCCTGACGGTATGAAAGTTCAGCAATTTACTGTCCAGGTGTTCAAAAAGGGTAGCAGCTCGCCAGCCATTACCCGTTCGATCAACCTCAAGTAAGCACGTGCTGCTTTTACAACATCATGTTTTCAAACAAAAAAAACTCGCCCACCCCCCACATTGACTGCCTGATCAATACCGATACCATGATCAACGGCGATATCCTGTTCAACGGCGGTTTGCGTATTGACGGTGTCGTCAAAGGCAACATTTCCACCCATGAAGGCAGGGGAGGCACGCTGATCGTCAGCCAGCAAGCCAGGGTGGAAGGGCAGATAACGGTTACCCATGCCATCATCAATGGCGAAATTCAGGGAGACATCATCGCCGGAGAGACTTTGCAGCTTGAAGCGCACGCGCGGGTATCCGGCGATATTACCTACCATGCCCTCGAAATGCACCACGGCGCCATCGTCAGCGGCAAACTGACCTACGCAGCCCGCGAGCAGGAAGAAATAAGAGCGCTTCCGTTCCGGGAAGAGTCCTGACGCGCCCCGCGATTCTCCCAATCAGACGGGTCGAATCTGGCTATGGCGCGGGTTTAGTTACAAACAGTCGTCGGGCGAAATCGCTCCGAAAGTCGTATCGCCTCCGCTTTTGTCTTACAATGATCCGTCGCGCGGGCTTTCCGCGCCGTTCATTTCAGGAGTCACCATGTCTGTTTCTGCCACTGTCGTCACTGCTTCCGACAGCATCCCGGGCGAACCGCTGATTTTTACCGACGCGGCCGCCGCCAAAGTCAAATCGTTGATTGAAGAAGAGGGCAACCCCGACCTCAAGCTGCGCGTATTCGTCAGCGGCGGCGGTTGTTCCGGCTTCCAATACGGCTTCACCTTCGACGAAGTCGCCAACGAAGACGACACCGCGATGGAGAAAAACGGCGTTACCTTGCTGGTCGACCCGATGAGTTTTCAGTACCTGATGGGCGCCGAAATTGATTACAAGGACGATATTGGCGGCGCCCAATTCGTCATCAAGAACCCGAACGCGGTCACGACCTGCGGTTGTGGCTCGTCGTTTTCGGCTTGACAGGGACTGAGCGCCGGGAATCAGGCATCTGATTCCCGCGCTCTCCATTCTGAACCCTGAATCCTGATTTTCGATTGCCATGAAAAGAATCCTGACCATCCAGTCCCATGTCGTTTATGGGCACGCCGGCAACAGCGCCGCCGTTTTTCCGATGCGCCGCCTCGGCGCTGAAGTATGGCCGCTCAACACCGTGCAATTTTCCAACCATACCCAGTACCCTCAATATTCCGGAAGTGTGCTGCCAGCGGAGCAAATCAGCGAAATCGTCAAGGGCATCGCCTTAATCGGTCAGATCGGCCGCTGTGATGCCTTGCTCTCCGGTTACCTCGGTGCGCCGGAACAGGGGCAGGCGATTCTTGATGCGCTGGCGGTCATCAAAGCGGCCAATCCCAACGTGCTCTATTTCTGCGACCCGGTGATGGGACACCCGGAGAAGGGCTGCATCGTCGCCCCCGGAGTCGCCGAATTTCTGATCAACCAGGCGCTACCGGTTGCCGACATTATTGCGCCCAACATTCTGGAGCTTGCCAGCCTTGCCGGACGCGGCCTCGGTAACCCGTTGCGCAACCTTGACGAAGCGCTTGCTGCCGCCCGCAGCCTGCTCGATCGCGGTCCCGGCATCGTGCTCGTCAAACATCTGGCGCAAGCCGGTCGCGATCCCAACGCATTTGAGATGTTGCTCGTTGCGCCTCATGAGGCTTGGCACATCAGCCGCCCGTACCTTAATTTCGAAAAACAGCCCGTCGGCGTCGGCGATCTGACCAGCGGCTTGTTGCTCGTCAACCTGCTGCACGGCAAAACCCTGCGGGACGCGCTTGAACATACCACTGCCGCTGTTTACGAAGCCTTGCGCATCACCTATGAACATGGCGAATACGAATTGCAACTCGTCGCCGCGCAAGACCTGATCGCGCAACCGGAGGTGCACTTTACGGCGCAGCGGCTCAGTTGATAACCAAGCGGACAATTGAATTTTAACTGCCCGCTGAAAGCTCCCATGATCTCATCTTCTACCTTTCAAAAACGATTTTCTCCCGGGGCGTTGGCTTTTATTGGCCTCTTTTTTCTGGCGCTGACGGGCTTGGGCTGCTCGCCAAGTGACGGCGCTGCGAAAAAAACGGAAAGCGCTGCGAAAAAGACAGAAAGCGTTGCGGAAAAGACAGAAAGCGCGGACACTGGATTCAAAACCTTGTCGGCTGAGGACAAGACGAACCAACTTAAAGTCAAGATTAAGGTGCCGACGGATTGGAAAAGCCGCAACGACCTTAACGACGATGCTGTCATTCAAGCGTCGAACAAAGCGGACACGCTTTTTCTTGTTGTCATTTCCGAGCCTAAGGATCAGTTTGATCAGGGAACGAAGCTTGAAGATTATGCGGACATTGTCATCCAAAACTATCTGGAAAAAACGGAGGGCCAGTCTTCCGAAAAGCCGATAAAAACGACGGTCAATGGCAGGCCCGCTTTGCAGTACGAGATAGAAAGAAAAATGAACAAAATTGTGTCCGTCAAGCTCTATTTCGTTGTGATCAAGGGCGTTGAAGGATTTCATCAGGTACTGGTATGGACGCTCAGCTCAAACTGGGAGAAGAAACAGGCGGAGTTAAAGTCGATCGTCAACAGTTTCCAGGAAGTGTAATTCACCGATCGTCGCTCCGCTCGGAGATTCAGACGATTCACGCTATCGACAAAGTCGCCGCTTCTCTCCCGGAATGAGCACTACGCTTGCCATTGTCAGCATCATCACCGCGCTTGCGATAGGCGCGATCAGCCCGGGACCGAGCTTTGTTCTGGTTGCACGTACCGCTGCTGCTGCCGGTCGCCGCGAAGCCCTCGCTACGGCACTGGGGCTGGGTTGCGGCGCATTTGCTTTTGCCGTTATGGCGCTGCTTGGTTTGCATGCCGTTTTCGTCGCCGTTCCCTGGGCGTACACCGCGCTCAAACTGGGCGGTGGTATTTATCTGCTCTATCTGGCGTACCGAATCTGGCGCAGCGCCCGACAGCCGTTGCCGTCGCTGGCGCTGGCCAGCCGCTCGCAAGACGCCGGCGCACAACACGTTTATCCCCGTGTTTATTTGCGCGCTTATCTGCGAGGATTGGCTACGCAGTTGAGTAATCCCAAAACCGCCGTCGTCTTCGCCAGCGTCTTCGCGGCGCTGATGCCCGAGCATCCGGCGCTGGCGTTCTATCTGATTGTGCCAATCGCCGCTTTTGCCATTGACGCCGGCTGGTACACCATCGTTTCCTATGTGCTGTCAGCGACTGCGCCACGCGCTGTTTACCTGCGCTACAAAGCAAACTTCGACCGCCTCGCCGGCGGCATCATGGGATTGCTTGGGCTGAAACTGATTTCGATGGTCAGAGAGTAATCGTCAACGGGAAATAAAACCCGTTCAGCGGTTATACTTTCCTACCATTGCACTCTTGTAATCGAGACGCCCGTTGAAAAAGCCGCAGCCTGCCGTTGACTTATCGGCGCACACTCCCGTCATGGCGCAGTACCTCGGTTTCAAAGCCGAGCATCCGGACAAACTCGTCTTTTACCGGATGGGTGATTTTTACGAGCTTTTTTTTGAAGATGCCGAAAAAGCCGCTCGCCTGCTCGATATCACGCTGACCGCTCGCGGTCAGTCGGCAGGCCGCCCTATTCCGATGGCAGGCGTGCCGTTCCACGCGGTCGAGCAATACCTGGCGCGATTGATGCGGCTCGGCGAAACGGTGGTGATGGTCGAACAGATCGGCAACCCCGCCACCAGCAAAGGACCGGTTGAACGCAAAATCGCGCGCATCGTCACTCCCGGCACGCTAACCGACGCCCATTTGCTCGACGCGCGCCGCGATCGGCCATTGGTCGCTTGTGTGATCGACGGACATCGCGCAGGCGTCGCCTGGCTCAACTTCGCGTCGGGGCGTTTTACACTGACTGAAGTGGCGACGCGCGAAGCGGAAACCCTGCTGGAGCGCATTGAGCCGGCGGAATGGCTGATCGCCGACGACGATAACGCCGCATCACGCCCAGCCTATGCGCTGCCGCCGCGCTTATTGCCGCCCTGGCACTTTGATCTCGAATCGGCGCGGCGCGCTCTGCTCAAACAGCTTGATGTTGCCAGCCTTGACGTGTTCGGTGTTGCCGACATGCCGGCAGCAGTGCGCGCTGCCGGCGCGTTGATCGCTTACGCGAATACGACACAAACAACACCGCTGGCGCACATCACCGCACTTCATGTCGAAGACCATCAATGCACGCTGCAACTCGACAACGCAACGCGGCGCAGCCTCGAAATCACTTCAACGCTGAGCGGTGAAGCGTCGCCAACGCTGCTGTCGATCCTCGACACCTGCGACACCGCGGCTGGCAGCCGCCTGTTACGCGCTTGGCTGACCCAGCCGTTACGCGATCCACGCGAAGCCGGCATTCGCCACGATGCTATCGACGCGTTGATAGCGCAGCCATCGGTTGCGCGTGAAGCGTCGTTGCTGTTCAAACGCTGCTCCGATGTCGAACGTATCGCCGCCCGCATCGCGCTGAAAACCGCGCGTCCGCGCGATCTCTCTGGTCTGCGTGACACGCTGGAATTATTGCCGTCGTTCCGCCGTCTCATCGCTCCCTTTGAAGCGTTGATGCTTGTCAATATCCAAGCGGCGCTCGACGTGGATCCGCGATGGTACGATTTGATCTTCAACGCGATCATGACCGAACCGGCGACACACCTACGCGACGGCGGCGTAGTCGCCGGAGGCTTCGATGTCGAACTCGACGAGCTGCGTTCCATTGACCGTGACTGCGGCGCCTTCCTTCTCGACCTTGAGCAGCGCGAGCGTGAGCGTACCGGCATCAGCACGTTGAAAGTCGAATACAACCGCGTACACGGTTTCTACATCGAAGTCACCCACGCGAACAGTGGAAAAGTTCCAGACGATTATCGCCGCCGACAAACGCTCAAAAACGCCGAGCGTTACATCACGCCGGAACTCAAAGCGTTTGAAGACAAAGCGTTGTCAGCACAAGAGCGCGCGCTGGCGCGTGAAAAATGGCTGTTTGAACAGTTGCTCGACACCCTTGCTGCGGCAGTGCCCGCGTTGCAGCAAGCCGCCGCGGCGCTCGCGCAACTCGATGTGTTATCAACGCTGTCTCAACGCGCTGGCGCGTTGAACCTGGTGCGTCCGCAGTTTTCTGAAACGCCAGGACTGATGATCGAAGCTGGCCGCCATCTTGTTGTCGAGCGGCAAGTGGAGCATTTCATTCCCAACGATGTCGCACTCGACGCCGAGCGGCGCTTGCTGATCGTCACCGGCCCCAACATGGGCGGCAAGTCAACCTATATGCGGCAGACGGCAGTGATCGCGCTGCTTGCTTATTGCGGTATTTTTGTTCCGGCGCAGCGCGCCGTGATCGGACCGCTCGACGCGGTCTTCACGCGCATCGGCGCTTCCGACGATCTCGCCGGTGGGCGCTCGACCTTCATGGTGGAGATGACCGAAGCGGCGTTCATTCTGAATCGCGCCACCGGGAAAAGCCTGGTGTTGATCGACGAAATCGGACGCGGCACTTCAACCTTCGACGGCTTGGCGCTGGCCTGGGCGATTGCCCACCGTCTTGCTGAACACAACCGCTCGTTGACCTTGTTCGCCACCCATTACTTTGAACTGACCGCGCTGCCTTCCGAAATCGACGGCTGTGCCAACATCCATTTCGATGCCGTCGAACACAAAGAAGGCATCGTGTTTTTGCACAGCGTCGCTGAAGGGCCGGCAAGCCAGAGTTACGGCTTGCAAGTGGCGCGTCTTGCCGGCGTGCCGCGCGAAACGTTGAAACAAGCGCGCAACTATCTCACGCGCCTCGAGAAAATGGGCGTGCGCGATTCGCACCAGGGCGACCTTTTCGCGTCGCGCATGATGCCGACGCACGATGCATCCTCGTTCGCCGATACGGAAACGGGCGCCGCATCACATGAGACCGCGCTCACCAAAGCCGTTGACGCGATAGACCCCGACACATTGACGCCGCGCGAAGCGCTTGACCAGATTTATGCGTTGAAGAAATTGCTGAAATAAACCCGTGTTTATGGTGATGCAGCTTCAACCAACATGAAATCTGTACGCAGCTCCGCCCGGCCTGCTCGTCCCGGCACAGATAAACCCCGTCAAGGAGGCGATAAACTCGTCGCGCCGGAGAATAAAACTTGGGATGATTTATTCAAGGTGCTACGCTCCGTCGAGGCACCCGCCGATTTCATGGCTGATCGCTCGCTGAATGTGCTGTTGCCGAAGCGCGGTGTCTTGATAACGAAAACCGCTGAAAACCACCGCTGACGAGACGCCTTCCTCCTTCATTCTTTCTCCATCATTTTCGGCATAATGATGGAGATGTCGCGTCAATGAAGGAGATTGTCCACACGATGGTCTGACTGCAACGATTCGCCCGGAATCTTGCTCGTATCGGACATGATCTGATTCCTGATTTCTGATACCTGCCCCTCACCGTCCACTGCTTCCAAACCCGCCTTCACCGCGCGCGCTTTCTTCAAACGATTCCACAACCACGAATTCTGGCTGCAGTACCGGCACGATGACGAGTTGCGCCAGCCGGTCGAACGGTTGCAGTGTGAACGCGACATCGCCGCGGTTCCAGCAGCTTACCATCAACGGCCCCTGATAGTCGGCGTCGATCAGGCCGACCAGATTGCCGAGCACGATGCCATGTTTGTGCCCCAATCCCGAGCGCGGCAAGATCATCGCCGCGTAACCGGGGTCACCGATGTGCAGCGACAAGCCAGTCGGGATCAGATGCGTCAAGCCCGGCGACAGCGTCAGCGGCGCATTGAGACAGGCGCGTAAATCGACACCGGCGGAACCGGCGGTTGCTGTTGTCGGCAGATGCGCGCGCATCCGCTCGTCGAGGATTTTGAGTTCGACTTTCAGTTTCATGAATTTGTTTTTTTCCATTGATGCCATCGCGACGCTATTTCCCTGATCAAACGTCGCGCCAGTAGCGACTTGTCCATGCGCGGCAGTGGATGCGCGCCGCTGTCGTCAAGCAGAATCACTTCGTTGTCGTCGGCGTTGATTGCGTCTTGCGCACGGTTGGCGATCAGCAGCGGCAAATGCTTGCGTCGGCGTTTGGCCTCGCCTAACACAGCAATATTCTGTGATTCGGCGGCAAAGCCGACGCGAAAAACGTGTGGCGCGCGTTGCGCCAGTTCCGCCAGAATATCGACAGTAGGGCGCAACATCAGCGTCAAGGATTCGCTTGCCTCTTTTTTGATTTTCTGCTCGGCGGGCGCGGCGGGCGCGTAGTCAGCCACGGCCGCAACGCCGATGAAAATGTCGACGCGATCAATGCGCGCGAACGTGGCGTCGGCCATTTCTTGTGCGCTGGTCACATCGATGCGCGCTACACCCGGCGGCGTTGGCAACGTTACCGGTCCTGCGATGAGCGTCACTTCAGCGCCGGCCTGTGCGGCAGCCTGCGCCAGCGCAAATCCCATCTTGCCGGAACTGCGGTTGGTCAACCCGCGCACCGGGTCGATCGCTTCAAATGTCGGTCCCGCCGTCAGCAATACACGACGACCGGCGAGTAACGCGCCAAATGCGGTTTCTTCGGCAAAATGCGTCGCTACCGCCGCCGCAATGGCTTCCGGCGGCAGCATCCGCCCTTCGCCGGTTTCGCCGCAGGCCAAATCGCCGCTGTCCGGCCCCAACACATTCACGCCGTCGGCGCGCAAACGCGCCACGTTGCGCTGCGTCGCCGGATGCGTCCACATTTGCACGTTCATCGCCGGCGCCACAAACATCGGGCACTCACGCGCCAGACACAGCGCCGACAGCACATCATCGGCACGCCCCTGCGCGACGCGCGCCAGAAAATCGGCGCTTGCTGGCGCCACCACAATCGCTTGCGCACCGCGCGACAACGCGATGTGCTGCATCCCGTCCTGCGCGCCTTCCCACATTTGTGTCCAAACCGGTCGCCCTGACAACGCCTGCAGAGTCAGCGGCGCGATGAAGCGGCACGCCGCCCCGGTCATCACCACATCAACCGCGATCCCCGACTTTACCCACAGTCGCGCCAATTCCGCTGCTTTGTAAGCGGCAACGCTGCCAGTGATTCCGAGTACGATCCGTGGTTGCAATGTTTTCATTTGTTCCGCCATGTCTAAAAAAGTATTTTCCCTCTTTCGCCCAGCAGACGGGGGAATCGTGTTTTCCGATTAGCATTTCCCGGCGTTCAAGTTTACACTGCAAAACCGTTCATTCAGAGAGAAGCCCATGACCATTTCGCACTGGCCCGAACAGGAACGCCCCCGCGAGCGCCTCGCTGCACTGGGGCCAGGAGCGTTGTCTGACGCCGAACTGCTGGCGATTCTGCTGCGTACCGGCGTGCGCGGCAAGACTGCTGTCGATCTGGCACGCGATATCCTCGGCAAACTCGGCGGCATTCGCGGTCTGCTCAACGCGCCCGATCAGGAATGGCGCACCATCGCCGGACTTGGCGCCGCCAAACGAGCACAGGTCATGGCAGGTATCGAACTCGCTCGCCGTTTGTTGCGCGAGAATCTCGTTGAGCGCAATGTTTTCAATCGCCCCGAACAAGTCCGCGAATTCCTGATCCTGTCGCTGACAGGGCTGGCGCATGAATCCTTCCACGCCCTGTGGCTCGACAACCAGAATCGGCTGCTCGTCAGTGAAGAACTGTTCCGCGGAACCCTGACCGAAGCCCAGGTTTATCCGCGCGAAGTTGTGAAGCGTGCGCTCACTCACAATGCCGCTGCCGTCATTTTCGCGCACAACCACCCGTCCGGCCACGCCGAGCCGTCTGCCGCCGACCTGACGCTGACCCGACAACTGACTGATGCGTTGGCGCTGATCGACGTTCGTGTCCTTGATCACTTCGTCATCGCCGGGCACGAGGCGATTTCGGCGTCAGGGATCAGGGATCGGGAATCAGAAAATTAACCGTAAAGAACGCAAAGAATTCTCATGCGCAAGATGACAGAGAAAGCTTTGTGGAGGCACCTCAAATAATTAAATGGCGTAAAACTTTTCTGATGATTTACGTTATATCTGTTTGTTCTTCTACCAGGTATCATTCATAGTGTATTTCAGAAAAAAGGGGCAGGCGGCATTGGTCAGTACCCTGCCCTTTCGGCATCACTCGATCCCGCGGAACACGAACATGGAAACCGGATTGATTCATGACATTTCGCGAAATCGCGTGTGGCGCTGTTCGACGGTGTTTGGTTGCTTTCTGGCTATCCTGACCGCCACCATCCCAACAGCGGCGATCACGGTCACCATACCCGGCGCCTATTCCAGCCCGTGGAACCTTACCGGCGCGGATATCCAACGCTATACCCGGTGATATTGGTTTTGATAACGCAGCTGCTGGCAGAGCTGGCGATGATGATGCGGTGGCGCTGTGGCGTATAGGGGGACCGGCTGTTCCCGGAAAGGCGGGGCGGGGATACGGGGACATTTTTGCCCTTTCTTCGTTCCTGTCCAGCGAACGGGTGATCGTTAATGGGCGAGGAGTGTTTTGTCCCTTGATGTGCGCTTGCTATGCCCCCTGTTTCGCGCTATAACTGTAATGCTTAGGCGGTTTCGATTCAGGCGCATGTCGCTCTCCCATGCGAGAGGAGAAATCCCCCCTCTTCACGAGTCTGCTCCCTTCCTCAACCTCTCTTTTACAAGAGGATAAGGACGCAAAGCGCGACACGCCTCCACGAAAATGGATTCGTTTCATTCAAAATTGCGCTAACGCAACAACAATACTGGAGGTACATCATGTGCAAACAAATCACGGTTAATCATGGGCGTCGTGCGCTGTTGGGTGCGGCGGGAATATTCGCTCTCCAAGGGATGCTTCCGGCAGTGACCGCATGGGGACAGGCAGCTTCAAACGCCAAATCGAAGATCGCCGTCATCGGCGCGGGGCATATCGGCGGCACGGTGGGCGCCTTGTGGGTCAAGGCGGGCCATCCGGTTTTCTTTGCGTCGCGCCATCCCGAGGAATTGAAAGACCTGGCCGCCCGCCTTGGCCCGCTGGCGCAGGCCGGCACGGTGGAGCAGGCGATTGCTTTTGGCGACGTTGTTTTTCTCGCCGTGCCGTACCTCGCGCTGCCGCAGATCGGCAAGGATTACGCCCAGGCGCTGGCAGGCAAGGTGGTGCTCGACGCGGGCAACGCCATGGCCAAGCGCGATGGCGCGCTGGCCGATGAGGTGGAGCGCGAGGGCATAGGCGTCACGTCGCAAAAATACCTGCCGGGCACGCGGCTGGTGCGCGCCTTCAACACGCTCAATTACAAGGTGCTCGAAAGCGAGGCGGGCCGCCCTGCCCCCCGGCTGGCGGTACCGATCGCGGGTGACGATGCACAAGCCGTGCAGACCGCGGCGGCGCTGGTGCAGGATGCCGGCTTCGATCCCGTGGTGGTCGGCAAACTGGCCGATGCGCGGCGCTTTCAATGGGGCGGGCCGGGGTTTGGCCAGCAGGTGAGCGCGGCGGAACTCAAGCAGAAACTGTCGCTGGCGCCGTGATGTGAAGCCCGCCGCGATGGCCGCCGGGTGGTTGCAGCGCGCGGTGCCCGCCACGCCGCGCGAGCGAGGGGCGGCGTTG
>Ga0209628_10000113_pt1 | contig 43302 bp, 44 predicted proteins | sample TergutCu122P4_FD_187285 | JGI IMG/M metagenome (GOLD analysis project Ga0209628, IMG submission 187285) | Cubitermes ugandensis P4 segment gut microbial communities from Kakamega Forest, Kenya - Cu122 P4 (SPAdes) (version 2) | ecosystem: Host-associated > Arthropoda: Insects > Digestive system... | reverse complement strand
ATTCACGTTTTTACTGCCAACCAATCCATAGAACAGCAAATAAGCCAAGCCGGCAATGACCAGCCAGTAACTCGCCATATAGCCAACCGAGTCGGAAATAGATTGTTGGATTAATGGCAATACACCTCCTCCAACTACCATCATCATAAAGATTCCCGAAGCTTGAGCGACATATTTACCTAATCCTTCTACAGCCAAGTTGAAAATACCACCCCACATAACAGAGGTACAAAGTCCGCAAAGAATCAGGAAGAATGCACTGATAGGCACTTTCGGTGCTTTCAAAGAGCCTGCTACTTCATCGGGGAGCAAGTTGCCCTCTTCTTTTAGTTTATCAGCATAAGCGCTTAGATCAACAGATTCAGGATTCGCAATGAAAGCATTAATTGTTTCGGCAGGAACACCTGAGCTTTCCAAAATAGCAGTTGTCTTCTTAACGGGATTATAAACGAATGACGGAACTTTCACTGATACATCTTTCGGAGTGAAGATAGCAACCAAAACAAACAAAATAGCGGTAGTAGAAACGGTGATTAACTGTGTACGGCTCGAAATCTTGCCGCTAATAGCACTACTTACCGTGCGACCAACCAACATTAACAACCAATAGATGGCAGCAAGTGCACCGCCGATGGCAGCACCGTTAATCAATATGCCTGCACCTTTGGAAGAAGAGTCGGCAATGAAGAAATTCAACGTTCCCGGGATACCGATTTCAATACCTACATAAATAAAAATACCAACTACACCCAAAACAGTATGACGGAAACTCCAAGGACTGTGTGCAAATTTTTCTTTCTTTTCACCGCCTTTTTTCAAGTGAGGTTCGGGAATAGTGATAAACGAAATAACGATGAATGCTGCGACAAACACACCCATGGCAACAAACAGTAAGGGTGCTACATCCGACATTGCAGTTCTTGTCGTTACCGTGCCAATTAAAGCACCTACAAAGAAAGGCGTGAGCGTACCTGAGAATGAGTTCAATGCACCACCCGATTGCACCAGTTGATTACCTTTATTGCCGCCGCCACCGAGAAGATTCAACATCGGATTCACTACTGTGTTCAGCATACACACACAGAAACCACAAATGAAAGCACCAAGCAAATAAATGATAAAGTTGAGTTGAATGGTAAATGCACCGAAAGTAAACATCTCAACTCCTACACCCACAACACTTGATATAAATTGTGTAAATAAACCAACTACTCCGACAGCCATTGCTATCAGTGCCGTTTTTTTGTAGCCATACTTCACAAGCATATTACCTGCGGGGATACCCATAAATAAATAGGCAAGGAAATTCATCATATTTCCCATCATACCTAAAATGTTCGATCCGGCATACTGATTTTTCCAGATTGTGCCAAATGGCGCAGCAAGATTTGTTACAAACGAAATCATTGCGAAAATGAAGAACATGGTAATAATAGCAACCAAATTGCTATTTTGTTTCTGTTTACTCATAGATTTTCTTTTTGATATTATTAATTAATTGTTAATTTATTTATTCTACTGAAAATTTGTATATGGTTTGACTTTCAAACACTTCTCCCGGTCTCAATACAACACTTGGATATTCCGGTTGATTGATGCTGTCGGGATAATGCTGTGTTTCTAAACAGAAAGCCGAACGTTTGGGATAACGTTTTCCTTGTTTGGCAACAAAATCTCCTGCCATCCAGTTACCTGTATAAAGCTGTACGCCGGGTTCGGTGGTATATACGTCCATTACGATACCTGTTTTTGGAGAAACGGCTTTTGCGCAAAATGAAAGCTCCTCTCCTACTTTATTCAAGACATAATTATGATCGTATCCGTTTCCGAAAATCAATTGTTGAAAATCGTCATTGACGCGCGCTCCAATCTCGTGTGGCGTGCGGAAATCCATCGGTGTACCTTCTACTTTTTCGGGTTTTCCGTAAGGGATAGCTGTTTCGTCGGTTGGGAGGTAGGTGTCTGCGTTGATTGTCAGCAAATGGTCGCCGATGTATTCATCTCCTGCTCCCGAAAGATTAAAATAAGAATGGTTGGTCGGATTTAGAATCGTAGCCTTATCTGTAGTCGCTTTGTAGTCGATTAACAATGAGTTATCGTCTGTCAGTTTATATGTAACGGAGGTAGTAAGATTGCCGGGGAAACCTTCTTCTCCGTCTTTCGACAAGTAGGTAAGTTCGAGCGTTTGAGCATCAATTTGTTTGGCATCCCAAACAACAGCGTGGAATCCTTTGATGCCTCCGTGCAAGTTATTGGGGCCATTGTTGGTTGCTAAATTGTAGGTTACACCATCTAAAGTAAATTTTCCTTTAGCAATGCGATTGCCTGTTCTTCCGCAAACGGCTCCGAAATAAATTTCATAAGGAGTCAAATATGCGTCGATAGAAGGATGTCCGGTAACGACATCAATCATTTTACCGGCTTTGTCGGGAACATAAAGCGCGACAATTTTTGCGCCATAATTAGTAACCGACATCTCTACACCATTGTTATTGGAGAGAATAAATAAATCGACATTTTTTCCGTCGACTACTTTCTGGAAATCTTTTTTTGAAAGACCTCCCAAATCGGATGTTTTTTCCATGGATATTTTACGGTTCTTAAATAATACACTAATTTATTTTTCAGTGCAAAAATATAATTTAAATTGTGAAATAGCGACTTTTGAAATACTTATTTTTATTTTCCTCCGAGAATGTTCACATCACCTTTTCTAACATGCTTTTTTCCATCTGCGCTTGTTGCCTCAATTAGATAGAAATAAGCACCCGGAGGAACTAATTTTCCGCGATATTTTCCATCCCAGCCTTGATCGGGGTCTGTCCAGTGGAATAATTCATTTCCCCACTGATTTAAAATCCATCCGTTGAATTTGATGACGGATTTATAAGCAACCTTGAATATATCATTCACACCGTCGGCAAGTCTTGGGCTGAATGCATTGGGAACCCATAGCATGAAATCCGAAACAACAATATCTTCTATAGAAATCGTATCAGTACAAGCTGTTCCAGTGTTACTTACTACTAAATTGACCCGATAGCGCCCTGCTTCTTCAAAAATATAATCACCATCATCCAAAGTACTACTTGTTCTATCAACTTGAAATACCGGCATAGTAGTACTTCTATTCAGATTAAAGATTTTCCATTTGTAAGTTGTACCGGAAGGTCTATTGGTGTATGCACTAAACTTAAATTTGGCAGGTGCAGAAAAGCTACCCTCCTCTCCTGCTGTTTGGTTACCGGAAATATTTAATGTGCTATCGACAACCACTTTAGTGCGTATTGCAATTGATGTGTATTCTTCTATCTCAACTTTGTTTTGTGGTACGCCGAGGTCTTTGGCAAACTGATCTCCGGAAAGGGTAATTTTTGTATCTTGCAAAGGAGAAGGGCTAATCAAATGATCGACTCCGAGCTTGGAAATTGGAATTGTTTCTTTTACAAATTTCGACATAAAACGTGTGTGATATTTGTCCCATTCCATCGTTGAATATTCGAGCGTATATTCTCGTTCAACTTCAGCCAATGAGCCGCTGACCGGTATTCTATAATTCAATCTTTTACTATGATCGAAATCAACTAATAATTTGATGTATTCACATTCTTCTTCTTTGTCGATATTCAATGCGTTGAGAACCTGAATTTTTGTTGCATAATTAATAATCCAAATGTATGAAGTCGACATACTTGTGGGATCTCCGACATAATAACCCATTCCGTCGGAAATATTGGTAATATAAGAAGTATATTCCGATTCTTTATAACTCGTAATTAACTCTCCTTCAATTGCTTTTCCCGAAAATTTACGCCATTCGTGTTTTTCGGCGGGAACATTCGATGTAAATTTTATAATCGCATTACTCAATCCATTCAAAAGATAAACTTCGATGCGATTATTGACATCGTTTTTGGCTCGCACAGGAGTGCCGGTTCCACCTGTAACCACATATTGCCCGAAACAGGAAAATGTTAACAAAAACAGAAAAATCGGAAGTATAATTTTTTTCATGACCCAAAATTAATATTTATTTTTAACTTTGCACTTTAATCAGTTGAAAATTGAAAGTGGAGAATTAAAAATGAATTATCAACTTTCAATTTTCAATTTTCAACTTTCAATTAATATATGAAACACTGTTTTATTCTTACTTTATTTCTAAGTTTATTCCTATATAACGTAAATTCGCAAGAAGCATTTCATTCCAACCCAAATAATTTATCTTCCAACGGTGAAATTTATTTTTTTCATACGGTAGAACGTGGTCAAACGGTATATTCAATATCGAAAATGTATGATGTTACTGTCGATGCCATATATCATTTGAATCCGGGCAGTGAACAGTCTATTCAAACGGGAGCAGCATTGAAAATACCTCAATCTAAACAAAAAGTTATATATCATACCATCGAACCTAAAGAAACACTGTATTCGGTTTCAAGAAAGTATAATATCAAAGGTGAAGATATTGTTGCAGCAAATCCGGGACTTTCTATCCAAACTTTTATTATTGGGCGTACAATCAGAATTCCCTTGGAATCCATGAATACTTTTTCGTTTCCCGATTCTGCAAGAGAAGTGCAAGACTATACAAACGAATTGTTGTTCAAAACGCCGAAAGTGAATAAGGTAAACGCGATTAACGTTGCTATTTTACTCCCATTCGGAACCAAAGAGAAAATGACTCCCGACAATTTGCAACCCAAAATAGTGGAATATCTCGAAGGTTTCTTTTTGGCATTAGACAGCTTGAAGAAAAAAGGAATTTCTGTTTATTTGCAGGTTTTCGATATAGGAAACAGCACTCAGTATCTAAAACCGCTATTACAAGCAGATGATTTGAAAAGGACACACTTGATAATCGGTGGATACTATGAAGAACAAATCAAGTTATTGGCTGATTTTTCCACTCAACACAAAATACCTTATATCGTTCCGTTTACGTCTAAATCCGATGAATTATTGAAAAGTCCTTACTTGTTCCAGATAAATCCGCCTGCCGGATATTTGTATACCAAAACATCGAAGGCTTTTTTGGAGAAGTATAAAAACTATAATATCATTTTCTTGCAAGAGGCGAATGCCGACAGAGCCGATTTTGTCCAAACGCTTAAAAATGATTTGACAGCCGAAAATATAACTTACAAAACGATTATGTACTCTTCCAAATTTCCTTTTGAGTTACAATCGTTATTGACTATAGACAGGCGAAATGTGCTTGTTCCTTCTTCGGGAAAACAAGAAACTTTATTGAAAATATTGCCTGTACTTACGCCGTTAAGCCAAAGACCGGAGTATAATTTATCGCTGTTTGGTTATCCCGAATGGCACATCTACGATTTAGGAGATTATGCGGAAAATTTACATGCTTTGAACACAACGATTTATTCCAGTTTTTATGTAAAGAACGATGCTCCTGAAACCCGTAATTTCAACAGGAAATTCTTACGATGGTATGGTCGTTTACTCAATAATTCCTATCCGAAATTTGGTGTGTTAGGATTTGATACGGGTATGTTTTTTATTCAGTTGGTCAATAAATATGGTACATCTTTCGAAACCAATGTGAATAGTTTCAATTACGAAGGAATTCAAACCAATTTTTATTATCAGAGAGTAAGTAATTGGGGCGGATTTGTCAATGCCAATGTCTTTTTTGTTAATTTCAATCCCGATTTAAGTGTTACGAGGGAAACCAAATAAATGTAAGATTTTTTTGATAGGGATATTAAGTTTAGTTATCCCTCAAATTGTGTCTGCTCAAGGAAACTTCCAAAGCGAATTAAGCTGGGGGGTGAATGGAGGAGTTTCAATGTCGTCTGTGAGTTTCAATCCCAGAATTCCTCAAAGTAAACTGCGACAAGGAGTCGGAGGATTATCCGCTCGTTATATTTCAGAAAAACATTTCGGAATACAATGCGAACTTAATTACTCACAACGCGGATGGAAAGAAATGTACCCCGATAGCGTGAATAGACATTATTCCAGGTCATTGGCCTATCTTGAGTTACCTGTTTTGACACATATTTATTTTGAAACGGGAAAAAGAGGTCGCATCATTTTTAACTTAGGTCCTCAGATAGGATATTTTCTGAGCCAAAAAGAATTAGAATCAAATATTGATAAAAATAAAGACAAGACTCCTAACTATGTTATGTCAATACAAAACCGTTTCGATTGGGGATTGTGTTTCGGTGGAGGTTTTGAATTTCGCACGGATATAGGTAACTTCATACTCGATGGCCGGTATTATTTCGGTCTTTCAGATATTTTCGATAACTCAAAAATAGTAAAAAATCCTGAAACTGTTGCTTTTAATTTTGCCGCTTCCTCTAATCAGGTAATTTGCGTTAAGCTAACGTATTTATTTAAATTAAAAAACTAAGAATAAGTCTTTACCACGAGCACAACCAATCAATTACCGAAATAACTTCAATTGTTTTGTCGTTTTCCGATATTGTTTCCCTCTCGTCTTGTGTGATGATTGTAAGAGCGTTGCAATGCAATTCGGCTGCACCTTTCAACAGAGCAGAAATTTCACGTTTGCGCGTTTTTTCATTTTCAAGCATTAATGAAACCTGTATAAGTTCTTGGATTTTTCCATTTTGTGCAATAACAAAATCTATTTCATAGTTGTTATTGTAATAGTAAATATCAAAATTATTGTCTGCCCGCCGCCTGCAAAGTTCCAAAAATACTATGTTTTCAAGTAAATAACCTTCGTTTGCAGGCAATAACGACACAAAAGCAGCATCTATCGCATACGTTTTTCGATTGCCTATTCGTGCAATGCTCTTGTACGAAAATCTATATTGTTATTTTTCAATACTTTATGACAAAGCGTAGATTTTCCACTACGGCGAACACCAATCACAATTTGTGCAAGCGGACTATTCAAGTCAATTTTAGATTCGTCTGTTCGATTGCACCAACCAACTGAGCGGAGTTGGTTTTGCTTACTCCTTAACATCAGATTCAGTCGAAACAGGCAGACAGTTAATTCTTTCTCCGTTCGGCGTATTGATTGAAAACTTGGAATAAATCAAAATATTTTGACTTTTTCTAAGTTTTTAGACGATTTCAAGACAAAACAAGGCGTAAAAAGGAATAGATTTGATATTGTTTTCAAAACCGAAATGTTTTTGCGAAATTCGGATAGAGTAAGGTGAGTTGTATTTTTTTGTAAACATTGCCAAACTTGTCGAACGTGTGCGCACTCCTTTTTTTACTTCCACAGGAATAATATCCATTCCGATTTGCAAAACAAAATCAACTTCTGCCGTATCTTCACTTTTCCAATAAAAAAGAGGAATACTTTTTGCTGTAAATTGCTGTGCTACAAAATTTTCAGCCATTCCGCCCATAAAAGTATTGTCGGTATCGATTGACGACAAAAGCATTTGTGCAGGCAAACCTGAGAGCATTGTGAGCATACCCGTATCCCCGCCCCCGCTCCTCGTAGTCTGATGTGCGTTGCGCTCGGCATAGACTCTGTCTATGTCGTCTTAAAAACAAAGCTCTGCTTTGTAAATCTGCAAGTCCAAGACCTGCTTTTAACACGACGTAGTCAAAGACTACGCCGAACGTTAAACGCTCATTTTCAGCTCAATACACTACGGCGAACAGGGTTTACCATCGTTAGATTCACTTGCATAATTCAAAATTCTCATCCACTCTGAAGTTGAAGCAAAACTGTTAGGTCCATCGACTGCACCTACCGGGATAGTCGATATACATCCACCTGCCATCAAGTTCCAACCCAGACCTACCCAAGTGGCCTCTTGTGTAACCTGTATGCCGGCGGCGTGGTAGTCTAATGAGATGGGGAATTCAAAATCTTTTATTTTGATAGTGTATAAAGGAATGTTTATGCTTGGAATTCCGGTATATTCACTCACCGGATATTCTCCGTAACGCTCCATTCCCATTACTTCGGGCGATTTCGGAATGATTGTGGGTATTGGCACATCTGTGTTGTTTTGTGCATATAAAAAGTTTACTGCGCTTAATGAAATAAGCAAGGCGATATATTTTAGTGTTTTCATATTTTTGTTATTTTACCCCTAAATCCCCTAAAGGGGACTTTAAGTGAGCAAAAGCCAAAGTCCCCTTTAGGGGATTTAGGGGTGGGTTAATTATCGTTTCATAATAATTTCACTGATTAAACGGTCGTCTAACCAAATATCCAAGACGTAGTTGCCCAACGTCAAGCCCGATACATCCATTTGGAAACTGTATACCCCTTCCGGTTGGTAACCATTATTGATGCTTTTGGAAATCAATCCCATCGAGCTGCGCAAATTGGCACGGACATTGGCCGCGCGGGGCAGATACATTTCTACTTCCAATGGCATATAAGTTACCGGATTGGGATAAACATTGTAGGTCAGTCCTTCCCATGGGTCGGGAGTGGAGTTGTTCCCGTCATCATCCATGGCATCTAACAGTGCCTGATTTTCTTCGTCGTCATCCAAATAGTAATGTTCCTGCGGCGGATAAAAAAAGGCGGTTGCCAAGAATTCATAATCCTGATTGCCTATATGTTGTTCCCAACTGCGAACCGTTTCGAATATCGGATAGCGATAACCTTTTTCATACCATCGGAAAGTCTCTACAACAAAAATTACCGAATCGTTTTGAAGTCGGGAATGAATACTGTCGGATGAAATATGCAAGGGATTATCCCGCTTTTCGTAATAAGCATCGCCAATCGGGCGGGTATCTTCGGCAATGTATTTCAGGCTGTGAGTGCGAAGTACATGCTTGAGTGTATCTTTACTCGGAAGAATCATCATGCCGTAAGCATCTGCCGAGGTTTCAATCACACCCATGGCATCCAGTTCCAAGCGGTTGCCGTATTTGCCGTGAGCGTAAAAATCGCTCTGCACCTTATTCCCATAATTCATCGGAAATTTCAGCAACAGTTCGGGTTGTACGTTATGCAGTTTGGTGGTTTGATTATCGAACCCCCAAAGCAATAAAGAATCGTTTTGCAGAACATAATGATATTTTGTCGAATGTTCCGTGCCGGTAATAACCGTGTCGTTGTAAGTGGAATAAAACAACTCGTAGGCATCATTGAGGATATTCAACCTGCTGAAATCCCACAGCACATTTTCGCCGGTTCGTCCCGGGTCTTTGTATTGAACCTGTTGTTTGACAATTACATCATCTGCCCGAAGGCCGTTCAATGTAGATTCTAACCGGTGTTGTGCCGAAAGCATTACCGGAAAACTTAAAAACAAAAATAATAATCGATTTTTCATCATTTGTTAAATTTATATGATTGTTGTATAATTTTGATAACAATTAACTGACAAAATTGTTTTAGAAATACACAAAAAAAAGCATGGACAAACTTTATCCGTGCTTGAGGTCCTGAGAATTACCCGTAAATCCAAATAAAAGTAGCCCACGCCATAACGCGAGCATCAACTGTTTATTTTTGGATTTACTGTGCGAAGTTTCTCAGGTTTCAAGCAGTAAAATAAAAGCTAACGCTTTTCCAATATGTCTTAAATTGTGCGAATTAGCACACTGTTATTTTTCCATAAGCGAAATGTATTTAACTATTTAAGCAGCAAATGTATAATAAATATACATTAAAAACACAAAAATGATGAAAAATACTTTGAGTAAATAAAAAAACTTAATTCTTAGTTCTTAGTTCTTAGTTTTATTATTACCTTTGTACTAAAATTATAATGTGGACAGATTTGTAATGCTTGCAACCACTGAAAAAAATGCTAAAAAGGTCTATTCCTTTCGTTTACTTCCTTAATAGCATTTCTCAAGTTGCTTTTGGTACAACTTTTGTTCATAATCTTTCAATATTAATCATTAAACATTAATAATTAATCATTATAAAATTATGAGTTATTTATTCACTTCCGAATCAGTATCAGAAGGGCATCCCGACAAAGTGGCGGATCAAATTTCTGATGCACTATTAGACGAGTTTTTGGCCCATGATCCAAACTCAAAAGTGGCATGCGAAACGTTAGTTACGACCGGTCAAGTCGTATTGGCAGGCGAAGTAAAATCTAAGGCTTATGTAGATGTTCAGGAAGTAGCCCGAAAAGTAATCGAAAAAATCGGATATACTAAAAGTGAATATCAGTTTGAGGCCAAATCATGTGGTGTATTGAGTGCTATTCACGAACAATCGAGCGATATCAATCGCGGAGTTGAGCGTCAGGACCCATTAAATCAAGGGGCAGGCGACCAAGGTATGATGTTTGGTTATGCAACCAATGAAACCGAAAATTACATGCCTTTGGCGTTGGATTTGTCGCACAGCTTGTTGTTGGAGTTAGCCAATATACGCAAAAATGAACTGCATTTGATGCCATACCTGAGGCCGGATGCCAAATCTCAGGTTACCATCAAGTATGCTCAAGACGGAACGCCTGAATATGTCGATACCATTGTTGTTTCTACGCAGCATGATGAATTTATCGTACCAAAAGACAGCAGTTGTCACGAAGCCCAATTAGAGGCAGACGAAGCCATGCAAAAAAAGATACGGGAAGACGTGATAAACATTCTTGTTCCAAGAGTAAAAGCAGATTATCCTGATCGTGTAAAAGCTTTATTTACAGACAAAATCAAGTATCATGTTAATCCAACAGGTAAATTTGTTATCGGAGGTCCGCATGGAGATACAGGCTTAACCGGAAGAAAAATTATCGTAGATACTTACGGAGGAAAAGGCGCTCACGGTGGTGGTGCATTTTCAGGAAAAGACCCTTCTAAAGTCGACCGTTCAGCCGCTTATGCAGCTCGTCATATTGCTAAAAACTTGGTAGCAGCCGGAGTCAGCGACGAAGTGCTGGTGCAAGTTGCTTATGCTATCGGAGTTGCAGAACCGATGAATATTTTTGTCAACACTTATGGCAGAAGTAAGGTCAATATGACAGATGGTGAGATTGCAGAAAAGATTGGAAAATTATTTGATATGCGTCCTAAAGCTATTGAAAACCGCTTGAAGTTACGCTATCCAATTTATTCTGAAACAGCAGCTTATGGCCACATGGGACGTAATCCTGAAACCGTAACAAAAATATTTACTTCCAGATATGATGCTCCGGTTCAATTGGATGTGGAGTTGTTTACTTGGGAAAAATTGGATTATGTCGACACCATCAAACAAGAGTTTGGGTTGAAATAAAATTTTCGCAAACGTAATGAAAATAAGTGATAAAGCATTAACTTTGCAACCATTCAGTTATTAATTAAATAAATATGGAAAATATTGATTGGGGAAATCTATCTTTTGGTTACATGAAAACCGATTGTAACATAAGATCTTATTTCCGTGACGGACAATGGAGCGAACCTCAGGTGTCGACTTCTGAAATGATTGATTTACACATGGCTGCAACTTGTTTGCACTACGGACAGGAATCTTTCGAAGGGTTAAAAGCATTTACGGGTAAAGACGGTAAAATTCGCATTTTTCGCATGAGAGAAAATGCTTTGCGTATGCAATCGTCCTGCCGTGGAATTATGATGGCTGAATTACCTGTCGAGATTTTTGAAAAATGTGTGGTTGAAGCCGTTAGGCAAAATAGCCGTTTTGTGCCTCCTTATGGCAGTGGCGCATCATTATATATTCGTCCGTTGTTGATTGGAACTTCGGCTCAGGTAGGAGTAAAACCTGCAAACGAGTATTTGTTTTTAATTTTTGTAACACCGGTTGGCCCTTATTTCAAAGAAGGATTTAAAACGACCCCTGTGGGTATTTTCCGGGAATACGACCGTGCAGCTCCTCTTGGTACGGGAACGTATAAAGTTGGAGGAAATTATGCCGCCAGTCTTATTGCAGGCAACAAAGCACATGAAAAAGGTTATTCTGCGGTATTATATTTAGATGCTAAAGAAAAGAAATATGTAGACGAATGCGGTCCTGCAAATTTCTTTGGCATCAAGAATAATACTTATGTTACTCCTGCATCGACTTCCATATTGCAGTCTATCACAAACAAAAGTTTGATGCAATTGGCAAAGGACATGGGTATGAAAGTAGAACAACGCCAAGTGCCTATTGAAGAATTGGCAACTTTTGAAGAGGCAGGCATGTGCGGAACAGCCGCTGTAATCAGTCCGATTCAAAGAGTGGATGATGTGAACGAAAACAAATCATACGTTTTCTCAAAAGACGGAAAAGCAGGCGAAGTCAGCACTAAATTATACAATAAACTGAAAGCCATCCAGTGTGGAGATGAGCCGGATATTTATGGTTGGGTTACTATAGTAGAGTAATATGGATTTCAAATATATCGTTCCCGGTTGTTGCCGGATGAATAAAACCGGTTGCAGCAAAAAACAGGATTCAAAATTAAATACCTACGACTGGCTTTGCGATCTTCCTGATGCACAGCAAGCTACAAAATTTGTAGAGGTACAATTCAAAAACACAAGGAAAGGATATTTCTTGAACAGCAACGATTTATCGTTAGAAAAAGGCGATGTTGTAGCTGTTGAATCAAGTCCCGGGCACGATATTGGAACCGTTACCCTAATGGGTAGGTTGGTTTTGCTCCAAATGAAGAAAAACCGGGTGCGTCCGGATGCCGAAATAAAACGTGTTTACCGCAAAGCCAAACCCAATGATTTGGAGAAATACGAAGAATCGAAAGCCAAAGAGCACAACACAATGATACGCTCCCGCCAAATCGCCAAAGATTTGGGATTGCAAATGAAAATCGGAGACGTGGAATATCAAGGCGATGGCAATAAAGCCATTTTCTATTATATTGCCGACGACCGGGTTGATTTCCGCCAGTTAATCAAAGTGTTGGCCGAAACTTTCAAGGTGCGTATCGAAATGAAACAAATCGGAGCGCGTCAGGAGGCCGGCAGAATCGGTGGTATAGGCCCTTGTGGCAGAGAACTTTGCTGTTCGGGCTGGATGACGAATTTTGTTTCGGTGTCGACCGGATCCGCTCGTTTTCAGGATATTTCTTTGAATCCGCAAAAACTGGCAGGACAATGTGCCAAACTGAAATGTTGTCTAAACTACGAAGTCGATGCATACGTCGAGGCACAAAAGAAATTCCCATCGAGAGAAATTCCGCTCGAAACGAAAGATGCCACTTTTTATCACTTCAAAACCGATGTTTTCAAGAATCAGATGTCGTATTCTACCGACAAAAACTTTGTCGCTAATTTAACGACGATTTCTCCCGAAAGAGCATTTGAAATTATCAATATGAATAAACGTGGAGAAAAACCACGATTCTTAAATCCTGAGGAAAACGAGAAAAAATCAGCGCCCAAAGAATATCAAGATATTTTAGGAGAAAGCGTAACTCGTTTCGATAATTTGAAGAAAAAGAAGAAACACAACAGGCCTAACAACAATAACAATAACAACCATCACAGGAATGGCGAACACCGGCCTAATCTGCGTTTTGATGCAAACAATCGTCAGAGAAACAACAATCACGACAACAACAATGCGTAGTTTTTCCATATTCATTTTGAGTTGTTTAATGCTCTCTGCCTGTGTGGAAAAAAATACACACATCGGTTTCTTGTCTTTCAAAAATGCAGAATGGGATAAAGATAGTATTTTTCAATTTGAGGTTAATATCACAGACACCATCAATCCATATCAATTTTTTATCGAAACGCGCAACAATAATTTGTATCCATACCGCAACATTTGGCTTTTTGTCGATATACAAACGCCTTCCGGAGATATTCGCAAAGACACCATTGGCTACGATTTAGCCGATGATTTCGGGGAATGGCTCGGAAAAGGTATCAGTGTATATAAATATGAAGTGCCTTACGAAAAATCCTTTATATTTCCTCAATCGGGGAATTATGTTTTTTCCATCAAACACGCCATGCGAGATGATGTCTTGACAGGAATAAGCGAAATCGGTATCAAGCTGACAAAATAATTTATGGTCAATGTTGAAATAATCACTATCGGAGACGAACTGCTTATCGGTCAAGTTGTCGACACCAATTCCACATGGATTGCCCAAGAATTGAATAAAATAGGATTTGATGTTCTGTATAAATCCACTGTCGGAGATAACGAAAAAGACATACTCGATGCGTTCGACAAGGCATTTTCGAGAGTTTCGGCAATTCTTGTAACCGGAGGAATAGGTCCTACAAAAGACGATATAACAAAGAAAACGCTTTGTAAATATTTCGATTCAAAACTGATTTTTGATGATGATGTTTTGAAGAACATTGAAGCACTTTTCAATCGTTCCGGCCGGACAATCAACGAATTAACACACGATCAGGCATACGTTCCGGATAAATGTACCGTCATTCAAAACATCGCAGGAACGGCTCCATGCACATGGTTCGAAAAAGAAGGAAAAATACTCGTTTCCATGCCCGGTGTGCCCTACGAAATGAAATCATTGATGAGCAACGAAGTTATTTCGCGCTTACAAAAATTTTTCCACCAAACGGATTCTATTCAACACCAAACTTTTTGGGTAAATCATTTTTCGGAATCTGCACTGGCTATGCACTTGGAGACATTCGAAAACGAACTGCCCGAAAACCTGAGATTGGCTTACTTGCCTGCAGCCGGAATTATTCGCTTGAGAATAACCGGAAAACATGTTTCCGAATCATTTCTGTCATCTCAAATGGCAGAGCAAAAATCCAAACTGTTAAAATTGCTGGGTAATAATATCTTTTCGGAAGAAGACAGACCTTTAGAAATACTGATAAAAGACTTTTTTGAAGAAAATAACCTCACATTAAGCGTGGCCGAAAGTTGTACGGGAGGAAACATCGCCCATCAATTGACTACCATTCCCGGCAGCTCCGTTTATTTTAAGGGAGGCGTCGTATCATACGCTAATGAGGTGAAAGAAAACATATTACACGTTAATCCTTCCGATATAGAACAATATGGAGCTGTGAGCCAACAAGTTGTGGAGCAAATGGCTAAAGGTGCACAAAAGATACTCAACACAGATTGTTCGATTGCCGTTTCCGGCATTGCCGGCCCCGGTGGCGGTACCGAAACCAAGCCTGTCGGGACTGTTTGGATTGCCGTTTGTTATAAAGAAGAAATGAAATCTCAGAATTTCTTATTCGGAAAAATCAGAGAAAATAACATCCAAAGAGCAACAAATGCAGCCTTAACAATGCTTTATGAATTTGTTAGAAATTTCACGAATCAATAATAATAACCATAGATTAAAACCTACGGCTATTCACATACCGCTCTCCGAGCGGTATGTGAATAGCCGTAGGACAACATTTGAATAACCGCAGGTTTTAACCTGTGGCTGCTCGTAGCTAAAAACGATAACCGAAAGTAATACCGCCTCTTGCTACACCTACATCTTCCAAATCTGACAATCTCAAAGAACGTCCCATTCCAACATTCAAATCCAAAATAAATCCACTGCGACTTACAAACTTATACCCTAATCCTATACCAAGAGCAGCGTCAAAATGAGAGTTTATTTTATCGCCTGATGTACCAAACCATCCATCATAAACATCTCTTCCAAAAAATTTCAGAAAAACTTCGGTATAAAATCCTTTTGAACCATAATCTTGTTTGTTGAAAAAGTAATACCTGAAAAAAGGAGTTATACTATACTTTTCTATAAAAGAAAGAATACTATATTCATCTGTTAAATTAACACGAGCCGATAATCCAAAACCGAACTCCGAATTCTTAATATATTCATAACTAACATCAATAGTACGAAAAAGAGCTAAATCAAACACATCTAAACCTATCTCGCTCGTTGTTACTCTTATGCTGGCAGCCCTTGCACTATCCGATTGCTGCTTAACAGCATCTAAAATCTTTTCTGTAGTACGCAATAACTCTTTATTTGTATCATCAGTCTGAGAAAATCCATGAAATGCAATACTAAATAACAACACAATCAACATTAACTTTTTCATATTCATACATTATTAAATTATTATTATTATTATCAAAACAGGCGCAATTTATCAATTTATATCGATACTGCGAAACATTATTGTAGAATAATTACACAAATAAATTACAATTGTTTTGTATATTACTAACATTTACTTATTTTTGTAAAGTATTTTGTTGGAAGTATGACAGATGATCAAAAACAATTGTTAGCTGTTTTCGAGGCGAAAGTTCATCAGTTAATGCTCATGTATAAGACTTTAAAAGAAGAAAATGCAGCATTAAAAAATGAATTATCGGGAAAAGATGAGCTTATACAAGCTGCCAATGAAAGGATTGATCAGCTGAAACTCCAATACGAAAACCTGAAAATTGCAAGAGTGGTTTCTATCAGGCAAGATGAAACAATCGGAGCAAAAAAAAGGTTATCAAAGTTAGTGCAAGAAGTCGATAAATGCATCGCTTTATTAAATGTGTAAAAATTAAGGATGCAATGAACGATAAATTTAAAATTCAGTTAAGAATTGCCGGCAAACAATATCCTTTGTTTTGTAGAAGGGATGATGAAAGAATTTTCAGAGCGGCAGCGAATTTGATTAATGATAAATTACTTCAATATGGGAATAGGTATCAAGGGGTTGTAGATGAAAAAGATATATCTATGATGGTGGCCTGTGATATTGCATCTTCTAAGATGAGGTTATTGGATCAACAAAACGAAACTCCGGCGTATAAAAAAATCGAAGAGTTAAACGCTGAATTAGAGAAATTTATCGAAGATGAATTAAAGTATTGATTTCAATTTAATTTGTATTAAAAATTTTGTACTGCTTTGGCTGCTAAGGAAAATACCCTTAGTAGTAAAAGCAGTTTTTTTATATTAACTTTATATTCAATTGTATGGAAATAATAATTATAGGAGTTGTATGTCTTATTGCAGGTACAGCAATAACATGGGTAATAATGAACACCGTGCTGAAATCCAAACGCAAAAGCATCATTGAAAACGCAGAAAAAGAGGCTGAAACGATAAAAAAAGATAAACTGCTGGAAGTAAAAGAAAAGTTTATCGGTCTGAAAGCCGACTTGGAAAACCAAGTTACTGCACGAAACGCAAAAATTCAATCGCAAGAATCGAAATTAAAACAAAGAGAATTGATTTTGAATCAAAAGCAAGAAGAATTAAACAAAAAGAAATTAGAGGCCAATGCCGTTAAAGAAAATCTCGACCTTCAATTAGAAGTTATTGAAAAGAAAAAGCTGGAATTGGATAAAATCCACAAACAAGAAATTGACCGTTTGGAGGCACTTTCCGGATTATCTGCCGACGAAGCCAAAGATCGTTTGGCCGAATCGTTGAAAGAAGAGGCGCAAACACAAGCATCTGCCTACATCAACGAAATCATGGAGGAGGCGAAAATGACAGCCAATAAAGAGGCGAAAAAAATCGTTGTTCAATCGATACAACGGGTCGCCACCGAAACGGCTATCGAAAACGCGATTACCGTATTCCATATTGATTCCGACGAAATCAAAGGACGTATCATCGGACGTGAAGGCCGGAATATCCGTGCATTGGAGGCTGCTACCGGCATTGAAATCATTGTCGACGACACTCCCGAAGCAATCGTTCTTTCAGGATTCGACCCCGTGCGCAGAGAAGTTGCTCGCTTGGCTTTGCACCAATTAGTACAAGACGGACGCATTCACCCTGCTCGCATTGAAGAAGTTGTTGCCAAAGTCAAAAAACAGGTTGAAGAAGAAATCATTGAAACCGGAAAACGTACAACCATCGATATGGGAGTACACGGACTGCATCCCGAATTAATCAGAATGATTGGCCGAATGAAATATCGTTCCTCTTACGGGCAAAACCTGTTACAACACTCACGCGAAACAGCTAATTTGTGTGCCATCATGGCTGCCGAATTAGGATTGAATCCTAAAAAAGCCAAAAGAGCAGGTTTGTTACACGATATAGGTAAAGTTCCTGACGATGAACCCGAATTGCCACACGCAATTTTCGGAATGAAACTCGCAGAAAAATACAAAGAAAAACCGGATATTTGCAATGCTATCGGGGCGCACCACGATGAAACGGAAATGACAAGTCTTCTTGCTCCTATCGTGCAGGTTTGCGATGCTATTTCAGGTGCTCGCCCGGGCGCACGTCGCGAGATTGTAGAGGCTTATATCAAACGGTTAAATGATTTGGAACAATTGGCTCTCTCCTACCCCGGTGTCGTTAAAACGTATGCCATACAAGCCGGTCGCGAATTGCGCGTAATTGTCGGAGCAGACAGAATCGACGATGTACAAACTGAAAGTTTATCAAACGAAATTGCAAAGAAAATTCAAGACGAAATGACTTATCCCGGACAAGTAAAAATTACTGTAATCCGTGAAACAAGATCGGTTGCCTTTGCAAAATAAAAATGAACGTAGCTAAAAACTTCTGATAGCACGAACTCTATAAATGACTTTATTAGTATTGATGTCAATACCGTGCTTATAGAAATAACTTTTATAGTTGTTACTGAAATTCATATACCAAGCTCTATCACTGCTGTACTCGGTAGAGCTCCAATAATTTCCGGTGGCGCTAATTCCACCAATCACATCCCGGCTTTGGCAAAGCATGTTTAGTTCGTCTATACTTGGCAAATACCAATCGCTATAACCATTCAGTTCCAAATCATTACACAATTTAGCCGCATACGCACCCATGCCTTGCTCTTGCACTATCTTTGTCGTATTGTCTTTGCCGGTTCCTATCACAGTCCCTGTAGCTCCTGTGGTTACATTGCTGCCATTATACCATTGTATACCTGCACTCTGATCTTCCGGTGCCGCGATTAATCCGTGTTGACCATCCAAAGCAACAATAATTCCGCCTTGATAATACATTCCCACTGTTAATTGAGTTTCATTTTTGAAACTGATTGCATCTAAATTAACTGAACTGCCTTTTAATTCCCATTTGAGCGTGTGTAATCCTTCTTCAAAATAAAAACCATGTTTAACCCAACTATCTGTTAATATACAGGCTTTTCGTTTGGAACCATCTACATAGAAATCGACAATACCGTTTCCTTTCAGCCAAAACTCAACAAAGTTTATGTTGGAATTAAAAGTTTTTTTAGCAATAACGGCAGAATTATTTGTTGTCGTTTTTAATGAATATAAATCATCATGTCCGCCATTGTTATCAACAAACCATGCCGTAGTTTGCCATGAACTTGGAATTTTTCCATTAGAAAAACTAACAAAATCGGGACTTTCTATATCCGGCTGAACAATTGTGATGTTAACAACTTCTGATACCCCTTTTGCTCCTTGATTGTCTATTGCTTCCGCCCGCAATGTATACGAACCGACTGCCAATTCTCCGGCATTGATTGTAAAGTTATATGGGGATGCTGTTTTTGAACTGCGTTGAACATCGTTAACAAAAAGCTGCACTTCAGCAATGGAACCGTCCGAATCTTCAGCGCTAACTGTAACCAAAACATCATCAGCGATACTGAATTCCGTACTGTTTTTCGGATTAATCATAACACAAGTGGGTGGTCGATTAATTGTAATGTTAACCGATGATTCACTTTTTGCTCCTAAATTATCTATAGCTACTGCTTTTAAGGCATACGAACCGGGCAACAACTCTCCCGCATTGACAGTAAATTCGTAAGGAGATGCTGTTTTTGAACCATGTTTTTTATCGCCTATAAATAACTGTACTTCGGCAATGGTGCCATCCGAATCTTCGGCCTTAACTGCAATTAAAATATCCTGATCTAAATTAAATTTCGCATTGTTTTCAGGACTGATAATAGCGCAAGTGGGAGGTTCATTGTCATTGATTACCTCATTAATTGTGATATTAACAATAGACGTTCTTTTATCTCCTTGATCGTCTATAGCTACTGCTTTTAAGATATACGAACCGGGAGACAATTCTCCGGCATTGATAGTAAATTCGTAAGGAGATTCTGTTTTTGAATCGCGTTGCTCTTCACCAATAAAAAACTGTACTTCAACAATGGTTCCATCCGAATCTTCGGCCTCAACTACAACTGATATATTCTCATCTATATTAAATTTTGCATTGTCTTCCGGACTAACAATCACGCAAGTAGGAAGTTCGTTAACTGCCTCAATAATTGTGATATTAACAACCGTCGATTCCTGTCTTCTTCCCTGATTATCTCTAGTTAATGCTTTTAATGTGTGCGAGCCAACAGACAACTCTCCCGCATAGATGGTAAATTCGTAAGGAGATTCTTTTTTAACACTGTGTTGCACATTGTCAACAAAAAACTGCACATCATAGATAGATCCGTCTGCACTTTTCGCTTCAACTACAACTATAATATCATCATTCTCACTAAGTTGCGCATCGTTTTCCGGATTAGTAATAATGCAGGTAGGAGGACTGGTTACAGTTCCACTCGGTACATCTTCGCTACAGCCAAATACAAAAAGCAAACTCAAAATGATTAAAGTCTGCATTAAAAATAAACAATTTTTCTTCATGAGTGTACTTATTAATTTAATGAATGTGTGTATTATTATTATTTCAATTAATTTTAGTTTATCATTGCAAAGATAAACTTTTTTTCAAAAAAATGAAAAAAATATTCGATTAGCATAAAACAAAAACAGAAATTGATTGTTATAATATAAGAATAGTTCTATTAACAACTAAAAATATTGCAACAATGAAATTTGAAATGCCAATTTTGCCTTATGCTCCCAATGCGTTAGAGCCGGCAATCAGTAAGACTACAATCGATTTACATTATGGTAAACATTTACAAACCTATGTAAATAACTTGAATAATTTGGTTCAAGGAACAGCGTTCGAAAATGCTGCGATAGAAGATATTTGCAAAAAAGCAGATGGCGCTATTTTCAATAACGGAGCACAAGTTTGGAATCATACATTTTATTTCAATACGTTTTCACCCAAAGGAAACACAGTTCCGACAGGAGTTTTAGAAGAAGCCATCAATAAAGCTTTCGGCAGTTTTGAAAATTTTCAAAAGGAATTTAATACAGCCTCTGTCGGCTTATTTGGTTCCGGCTGGGCATGGTTATCTAAAGATAAAGAAGGTAAACTGGTTATTACAAAAGAGAGTAATGCAGGCAATCCTCTAAAATCAGGCCTCACTCCCTTACTCTGCTTTGACGTTTGGGAACATGCTTATTATGTTGATTATCAAAACAGAAGGGCAGATCACTTAAATGCCATTTGGGGTATAATAGATTGGAAAGTGGTAGAAGAAAGATTTGCAAAATAAATCTATTTCTTAAACGCCCGATCCATCTCCCGCTTGTCATCTTTTTCTTTTAGTGATTGCCGTTTGTCGAAAGATTTTTTTCCTTTGGCGATGGCAACCACTAATTTGGCCAAGCCTTTTTCGTTGATAAATAACTTGGTTGGAACGATTGTAAAGCCGGAGTCTTTAGAAAAACGTTCTATTTTTTGTAATTCTTTTTTGTTTAGTAAAAGTTTTCGTTCTCTGCGGGCATCATGGTTATTGTATGTTCCGTAGAAATATTCGGTAATATTCATATTTTTTACCCACAACTCCCCTCGGTTCATAATGCAATAGGTGTCGACCAGACTTGCTTTACCTAAACGGATGGATTTGATTTCGGTTCCGGTCAGAACAATTCCTGCGACAAAAGTTTCGAGGAGTTCATAGTCGAATGAAACCCTTTTATTTTTTATGTTGATATTATTACTGACTTTCATTTTGTTTAACTTTTCATGTTAGGCATCATTAAAGTAAGTATTTTCTCTATTAGTACGGGCGACAACAAAATAATACCCGCAGCTATTATTACGAATTTATTCTTCTCGTTTTCAGGGATTTGTATGTATGCAGGAATGCCTTCCCATACGATGTATACAGTATAAAGTAAAAATATCGACAAAAAAGAAAATACGGGGAATATGGCTAAAACCATATACATCATATAAATTAAAGCTGAAGAATAACCCACAAAACGCTGGCACAATTTGTATTGTTTGTCGCCAGAAAAAAACCGGACAATGATTTCAGACAATAAATACGATGCCAAATAAAAACCGGCAAATAACGCTATTGCTACACCAATCATTCGCTTTAAGGCCAATTGCACATTATGCACAGTAAATCCACTTTCGTGAAATAATGCGCCTACAAAAGTCAATAATGCCACAATTCCTATAATCGGATACAAATATGTTTCGAAAAAAGAATCATTATCGATTATTTCTTCTTCTTTTTCGTTAACGAGCGTGTTCCAAGCTTTTGTAGGCTGAAAAATTATTCTGTAGAGTCGTTCGAAAATTCCTTTAATCATATAAAACTATTTTGCTGAAAAGCGATAATTAGTCAGTGTTACAGGCTTATCTTCATTTTTATTTATATCTCTCGATAAAGATTTATAAATATTATTACCTTCAGCATCCTTTCCTGTTTTGTAATATAAAAAGAAAGTAAAGTTATTATTATTATTTACTCTATTTACATATTTGTAATATTCTAAAAATGGAGTTATATCAAATGCCTGACATTTGTAGATTCCATAAGAAGTTGCTGATGCCGGTTTTTTTGCATCTGCACAGACATATAAAATGGGAGCTTTTAATGTATCATTGACTTGAATCAATGAATCGGAATAAACTAATTGATATTCATAACTTTGTTCAAAGTTCAACTGATCGAATCCAAGAAGCAAATTATTGTTGATGCAAGATAAAGAGCCGACAAAACCGATGGCTTTTATCGAATCTACAGATAACACATCAATGGTATCACTAATATTGTGAATTTTAGCATTTAACATAGTGATATTTGTTTTTGAAATCTTCATGTGTTGAACATCGGTAGCCGAAAAATACTTAGAATTATTAGGATGATCATCATAATTAATTGTGAAAGATACGATTATACAATCTCCCTGCTTATATTTTCCTTTTAATTCAGGTGCTGCAATGGCAGGATTAGGAGGCATACTATATACGAAACTCAAAAACGGCAAATCAGATGGTATATCGGGAAATCCTTCATAATAATCAATAACAGCAATATCTACAGGAAAAGTTTCCTTATTAGCCATTTTATCATAACAACTTGTAAGAAAAACCAAACTTAAAGTTGAGCATAAAAATGCAATTCTAATCGTTCTCATCGTTTTCATCATTTTATTTTTTATTAATTATTTATTTGTTATCGGAAATCCTATCGGTTTATTTCCATAAGAAGAATAAATCGGATTACCTGTCGAATCGATTTTACTCGAATATTTGAGATTAAATATTATTGAATCTTTTCCTTGTGCAATTTGGTTGTCCCAAAACGCTCGAATGTTGAATGCAATCAACGATTTTCTGCTTACCGGTATCGTATCTACTCCCGGTACATCAATTTTCGTTTTCAGATACATGGTAATGATGCCATTCTTATCGACAGAATCTTTGTTACACAATAATTCGTATCTATAACTGTAATCTTCAGGAACCTTTTGACCAACAGTAAAAAACATGAACTGATTTAATTGTAAATCCATAGCTACCGAAAGAAAAATATCGTTATAAGAATTAAGAATACTTCCTGACATATATCGAAAAGTAGAAGTGTCTATCTTATTCCATAAAATCGAATCTGCCCAATAAGGAGGTACTTGTGCCGGTTGATTATCAAAATCAATGATGTAAGACGCAAATCCGCAAGTTTCTTCCGGAATAGTATCCACGTTTTGAGAAATAAAAGTTGAACGTCTGTTTTTTATATATTTAACGCCATCTTCAGATATAACGATGGATATAACATCTGTAAAACGCTGTTCATTTTTTACATCAAGCGGATTACAAGATGAAAGAACAAATATGATAAGCAAACAGCTAACTTTCAAGAAATTCATTTTTGTAAATCTTTAACAAAATTAAAAACCCTGAAATCATTAACGGACCAAATATAATCCCCCAAAATCCGAAAATATTCATTCCCAGAATAACTCCAAAAATTGTAATTAACGGATGTACATCTGCATATTTTTCCATAAAATACATCCGGATCACATAATCTACGCCTGAAATAATCAGGATCCCATACACAAGAAGGAGAATCCCTTGCCACATCTCTCCTGCAACAAAAAGATTGATGGCTAAAGGAATCCAAATAACGGCAGAGCCAATAACCGGAATCAGACCACACAATCCGGTAAGAGCGCCCCAAACTAAAAAGTTGTCGATTCCTAAAACCCAATAACCAAGAATAGCAACCAATGCCTGTCCTATCATAATAACAGGTACTCCGATGGCATTGCTTACGACCATATTTTTAGTTTCATGTTTTAAAATGGCGATACTGTCGTGCGATAAAGGAAGATGGTCTTCAATCCCTTTTTCCATTGCCCGACTTTGCTGTAGCATGAAAAACAATATAAATACCATCATCAAGGCATTAGTAGCGATATTTCCTGTAATAGAAAAAAATTCGGGCAACATTCTGCTGGCAGTTATTATTGTTTCGCTGGCTACATCTTTCGATACAATGTCATATCCTGTTTTTGTTAAAATAAATTCACGGACTTGATGCACATTGTCAATTATTATCTGAGGGTGAAAACCTCTCAGTTCGACATAAATTGTTCCTGCAAAAGCACTGCCAATCATAATAGCAAACAGACTTACCGATGTTACAAAAAGAATCGCAATTGCCGTTGTACTCCAACCTTTTGCCTCCAATTTACGCATAGGTTTGCGCAACAACATATACAGAGTAAACGAACCGAGCAGGGAACTGATAAAATAATTCAATTCCACGATCATAACACAAAAAATAAACGACAAGATTACTACGAATCCTATTTGTTTGATAGATTGATTAAGTTCGACTCCTTTCATTTACATTATTCCTCTTTCTCTTAACTTCAATTGCCATTTCCAAGCTGATGCCAATGTATCTTCGATAGTTTCTTTGGCCGTCCATCCCAACTCGTTATTGGCATAATCGGGATTAGCCCAAACTTTTTCTATATCACCTTCTCTCCTACCCACAATTTTATAATTCAATTTTACGCCTGTTGTTTTTTCAAAAGCGTTGATCAATTCTAATACCGACAAACCACAACCGGTTCCGACGTTGAATGTTTCGAGGTTGGCTTTGGATTTTCCGGTTAACATCCGGTCTAAAGAGACCACATGCGCTTTTGCCAAATCTACAACACTGATATAGTCGCGAATACAAGAACCGTCGGGCGTATCATAATCATCTCCGAAAACGCTTAATTGCACCCTCACGCCAATCGCAGTTTGAGTTACAAACGGAATCAGATTTTGAGGCACACCAATCGGAAGTTCGCCTATTTCTGCGGTAGCATGCGCTCCAATCGGATTGAAATAACGAAGAACAATACTTTTGTATGGTGCTCCGGCATATATGGCATCACGGATAATTTCCTCATTGATTTGTTTGGTGTTGCCGTAGGGCGATAATGCCGGTTTTATCGGGGCATTTTCGTCGACAGGGAGAATATCCGGCTGTCCATAAACCGTACAAGATGAAGAAAAAACCAAAGCTTCAACTCCATATTGAGGCATTAACTCCATGATATTCAGCAGGGAAACTATATTATTCCGATAATATAATAAAGGTTTTTGCACAGATTCACCAACAGCTTTGCTTGCTGCAAAATGAATAATTCCCTTGATTCCTTTATTTCTTTCAAACATGGCTTTCATACCTTCCATGTCGTTACAATCAAGCTTTTCAAAAACAGGACGTATGCCGGTAATGCGTTCGATACCATCTATGACCTCAGCATTGGAATTCGACAAGTTATCGACAATTACCACTTCATATCCTGCATTTTGAAGTTCTACAGTAGTATGAGAGCCTATATATCCTGCCCCTCCTGTTACCAAAATTTTTCTTTTCATCGGTTTTTTGCTATAATTTAAGGTACAAAGATAACATCAACTAAAGGAATTTACCCAATCTTTGCTGAATAAATTTCCATTTTTTGCATTTTTAAAGTATTCATCATACATTTACAGCCGCAAATAATCAAAAACATTTGTTTAGCTATTTTTTGTCCTTGTACAAACAAAAAAAGAATAAATATTATTTAATAAATATCAACAGTTATGAGAAAAGAAATTTTTAAACTCCTTTGGATAACGGTATTGACAATCATAATACCGATTTCTTCCAGCGCACAAGCCGAAGAACGGCTCTATGTGTATTCTACCGATGGTGCTGTGCAATCTTTCGTTTTAGATGACTTGCACAAAATCACTCTCACGGAACAAGATTTTAACATACTGCCGTTAACCGGTAATGTTACAACTTTTCTGTACGATAATGTTTCGGTAATAACTTTTAAGCCGAAAAGTGAAATGGCAATTCCTGTGATAAAAACATCGGGATTGAAACTCTTTTTGGAAACAGATAATTTGAGAATTGAGAGCGATACGGAAATGTCGGCAGTTAAATTGTATAATTTACAAGGTAGATTGTTAACACAACAAACTATGCAATCGCTTTCGGCAAGTATTTCTCTGTCTTCTTATCCTGCAAGTATATATATTGTTCAGATTATCAACCAACAAGGCACAAGCACTCATAAAATAATCAAAAAATAGAAAAAATCATGAAGACAATTCGCAATCAAATACTTTTAGTTTCCTTTCTTTTATTGATAGGAACTTTTGTCTCTGCGCAAAATAAATACTTGCAGGTTTACAAAGGTAATACTGCAACCACCTGTATCGACTTATTGCAAATCGACAGTATCAAATTCATTAATATACTACCGGATAAATACTTGCAGATTTACAAAGGTAATACTGTAACCACCGGTATCGACTTAAAACAAATTGACAGTATCAAATTCGTTAAAATGTGTGATTCCGAAATGGAAGTTTTTAAGAATTTCGCAAATGCTCAGGAATTTACCGAAAAATTGTATATGCATTTGCCTGATATTGCAAAACATACATGGGTCGCTTCGTTCAATTGGGGCGATGACGAGCACATGTATACCTCTGGCCGTTATTTCTTGTATCAGTTAGATCGTGGTAATTATATGTGGCATATTAATGAGAGAGAATGTTTTCTCGACAGAAATGACATTGCCGGCGAAAATATACCTGGCAGATTTGGCAGGTCAACTTGGAGTGGTGGATGGCATGGCATCCGAAAATGTAATTTGGGAATAGATGCTATTGAAAATCAAGGCTTGATGGTGGATGCTACTAAAGAAGAAAGAGATATGGTTCTTGGACAATTATATTTTTTCAGAGCATTCTTTCATTTTCAAATAATGCAGTATTGGGGTGCAATGCCTTATATTGACAGGGTTTTGGGAAGTGAAAAAATAGATATGCCGCGTCCGACTTACCACGAATGTGCAGAGAAAGCAGGATTAGACTTCCGTAAAGCTGCGGATTTGCTTCCTGTCGACTGGGACAATACTCAAGCAGGAAGTAGCACGAAAGGTAATAATGAAATGCGCGTTAACAAGATTTGGGCTTTGGGCTTTTTGGGTAAAAACTATCTGTGGGCAGGTAGCCCGCTGATGACCAATGGTGCCGGAGGCCCCAAGACTTACGATGTTGAGTTTTGCAAAAAAGCGGCTGCTGCATTTGCCGAACTTCTCAAACTTGTAGAAGGTGGACAAACGCAATACTCTTTGGTTGATTTTGAGGACTACAGTAATCTTTTCTATACTCAATTCGATAATTGGAAGACTCCCGGATCTACCGAAGCCATCATGCGCGGTCCGAACTTTGAACCCAACTCGCGTTGGAGGCAAAGTATGTCGTATTTCCCCATGTTAATACAAATGAATGGAGACCCGGAAAGATTGTATCCATGTGCAAATTATGTCAATTTCTTTGGCATGGATAATGGCTTACCGTTAGAAGATGCCGGTTCAGGATTTGATAAAACTCATCCATGGAAAGGCCGCGACCCGCGTTTCTACTATAACTTCGTCTATGACGGTCTTCAAGTGGTAAGTGGTGCGATACCAACTGCTCGTGAATCCCGCAGATTTGCCCGCCTGTACACAGGTGGAAGTTATCGCACCAGCGATTCGCCCTGCGAAACGGGATATTGTCTTAAGAAATTCATTACGCTTAAACATAACTCTTATGATAATGGAGGGGATGATTACTCCGAACAGTTCACCATTTTCTTGAGTTGGCTTCGTTTGGCAGACGTTTATCTGATGTATGCCGAATCGGCGGCACAGGCTTATGGTGGAGCCAACGGTAAAGACCCCAATATATCTTTAACCGCAGTTGAAGCTATTAATAGGGTTCGTACTCGTGCAAAAGTTGCTCCGATTCATTCTAAGTATACTGCTTCGTTAGACCTTTTCATGAGTGAAGTTCGCAGGGAACGCGCCGTAGAACTCGCTTTCGAATCGCATCGTTTCAATGACTTGCGCCGTTGGCTGCTTCTTGCCGAAAAGCCTTATACTATCAAAACAAAGCAAGAGTTTAATCGTGTTGGTAATTATGCAACGGATGATGTGAATGTTTATAACCCGTTAAAGGATCCAAATTATAACCCGAAAGAAAACGAAGTGTCGGACTTCAAGGAAGAAATCCTTTTGGAACGCCCCTTTACCGAAAGGCACTATTGGTTGCCTATAAAGGATGACGATGTTTATCTGTATGAAGGTTTTCCTCAAAATCCGGGTTGGTAATAATTTGATAATGATTAAAAACATAATGAATTAAAGAATACAACTTTAGCCGGTGATGTTTCCGAATATCACCGGCTAATTTTTTAAACATTTTTCAGCCTTTTTGCAGCGGAACACATGCAAGCTAACAATAATTTCACGCAAATTTAGTCCATAATCACAATAATATTTTTAATTTTGTTCCCTGAAATTTTCATGTAATGGGAACAAGTGACGATAAACAACTTATTTTAGACAAGCGTTATTTGCGTATGGCCAAAATTTGGGCGGAAAATTCTTATTGTCAAAGACGAAAAGTCGGTGCTTTAATCGTCAAAGATAAAATGATTATTTCCGACGGGTACAATGGCACTCCTTCCGGTTTCGAAAATATTTGTGAAGACGAAAACGGTGTAACTAAACCGTATGTTCTTCATGCAGAAGCAAATGCAATCACTAAAATTGCCTATTCCGGTAATAGCAGTAAAGATGCAACATTATATGTAACAGCGTCTCCATGTATCGAATGCGCTAAACTAATTATTCAAGCAGGCATTAAAAGGGTTGTTTATTCTCAACAATACAGGTTGGACGATGGTGTAAAACTGTTGGAAAAAGCCAATATAGAAATGGTATATATCGATAACCCTTGTCATTCCGAACAAAGTGAGGAACCTCAAGAAAATAAAAACAAACAATAATATGAATTCAAAAAAGACTGCTCTGTGGTTACCTGTTTTGGTAATTTTAACCCTCATTATCGGGATTGTTATCGGAAACTATTTTTCAAGTAGACCTGTAGGTGGAAAATTATTTTTATCCACAGGAAATAAAATTGATGTAGTCCTGAATACTATTTATAAGAATTATGTGGATTCCGTCGATATGCACAGCTTGGTAGAAGGTGCTATCCCTAAAATTGTCAGCGAATTAGATCCTCATTCCGTTTATATTTCGGCTGCAGATTTACAGGCTGTAAACGAAGACTTGGAAGGACATTTCAGCGGCATAGGTGTTCAATTCATCATACAAAACGATACTATCATGGTAGTCAGTATTATTCCCGATGGGCCTTCCGAAAAATTGGGATTGCAACCCGGCGACCGAATTGTTACAATTAACGATTCTCTGTTCGTCGGCCCGACCATCACCAATGAAAAAGTAATGAAAAACCTCCGCGGGCCTAAAGGCACTGTCGTGACTGTAGGAATTAAAAGAGTCAACAACAAAGAGTTGGAAGAATATAAAATTACCAGAGGAGACATTCCTATTAATACTGTCGATGTTGCTTATCAAATAAAACCGGGAATCGGATTTATCAAAATCAACAAATTCGGCCGTACTACTTACAACGAATTTATCGTTTCAATCTCCAAATTGTTAAGCGAAGGATGCGATTCATTTATTATCGACCTGCGAGGTAATTCCGGTGGATATTTAGATGCGGCAATTAATATCGTTAATGAATTTCTTCCTCGCGGAAGACTCATCGTGTACACGGAAGGAAGAGCATTTCCTCGCAATGATTCTTTCGCAAACGGAACGGGAACTTGCCAAAATGAGCCTCTTATCATCTTGACCGACGAATTGTCGGCATCTGCCAGCGAAATTGTTGCAGGAGCTATTCAAGACAACGACCGAGGCACTATCATCGGCCGCAGAACATTCGGAAAAGGATTGGTTCAAAATCAATTTCCACTCTCAGATAATTCGGCACTACGACTTACTGTGGCGCGTTATTACACTCCTTCCGGAAGAAGTATTCAAAAGAAATACGAATTAGGAAAAGGTGATGAATACGACAAGGATCTGGAAATTCGGTATATACATGGAGAATTCGATACGGTCGACAGTATCAAACAAGGCAATAACCCTCAATACCAAACACGTTTGGGCAGAATTGTTTTCGGAGGTGGCGGTATTATGCCCGATATTTTTGTACCGAGAGATACCACGGGAACTTCATCCTATTACACAAATCTGATTAATCGCGGCATTTTGTATGAATTTGCACTTCAATATGCCGACCAACATCGCAATTTGAAAGACAAATATGAAGATTACAAATCTCTTTTGGCACATTTACAAACTCAACCACTTTTGGAGGAAGTTGTAAATTTTGCAGAATCTAAAGGAATCCGTCGCCGCCCAACACTGATTGAAATTTCAAAGAATCAAATTGAAAATATTACGCGAGCCTACATTATTAAGAATTTTTTTAGAGAAGAAGGTTTCTATCCCGTAATTTTAATGCCTGATCCGGCTGTAAACAAAGCAATTGAAGTCATTCAGAAAGGCAAAGCTTTTCCTGTAAAACAATAATATGTGAAACTACACATTAAAATAATCGCAGCATTTATTTTTCTGTCTTTGCTATCTGTTATTGGTTACCAAATTTATTGGATTAAAAGCTTTTATAAAGAACAGTTAGCAAAGATAGAAACGGATGTTGCAATCGCGATGAGAGATGCCGACTACAAGGAAATTTCTTTGCGAATTGATTTAGTACCGAATTTTTCGGCATACAGCAATTTCTTACAAATTGAATTAATCCGAAAAGGGATTAGCCTCGAATCATTCGTCGAAAAGATAAACCTCAAGGAGAATACCATTGTCGAATCTACTCAAAGCAATATTTTGCAAAGAAACAGGTCTGATTTCAGGCAATATGTTTTCCCATTCGACAGTGAAGGTATTTATGCTTACCGGCTCAATTTGAAACAACCGGAATTATTTGTTCTGAAACAAATGTCGGGGATTTTAACCGGTTCTGTGTTAATGATTGTTCTTATCATATTTTCGTATTTCTATTTATACAGAATTATCCTCCGCCAAAAGTCTTTAGACGAAATCAAAAGTGATTTCATCAACAATATGACGCACGAGCTAAAAACGCCTATTTCAGTCGCTTATGCTGCTACTGATGCCTTGTTGAACTATGGAATGATAGAAGACCCGGTTAAAAGGAATCAATATTTACAAATCAGCAAAGAACAACTTTCCCGTCTTTCGTCGTTGGTTGAGCAAATATTAACCATGTCGGTCGAAGAAAGAAAGAACCTGAAACTTGTTCCTGAAACGATCAATTTATCCGAATTATTCCTGCATTTGAAAAATCAATATCTATTGAATGTAGACAAAAAAGTTATAATAAATATAGATGTTGAACCGGAAAGCATTATTATTGAGGCAGATAAGATACACTTTCCGAATATGATCGGAAACCTGATTGAAAATGCTGTCAAATATTCGGGCGAAAGTGTAGAAATCAATCTGTCGGCAAAAGAAAATAACGGAAAAATAACAATTTCGGTAAAAGATAACGGCATTGGAATTCCACCTGCCTCTCTGCCCAAAATCTTCGACAGATTCTACAGAGTTTCAACCGGAAATATTCACAACGTAAAAGGATATGGTTTGGGATTACATTATGTAAAAACAATCGTAGAAAAACACGGAGGCAAAATATCCGTTAAAAGCAAAGAAGGAGTTGGTAGTGAATTCATTATTATTTTTTGTAATTAAAAAAAAATAGCGTAACTTTGTGTAAACAAAATTGTAAAGATTATGAGTATAGCTAATTTACTACATTTCATTTTGCATTTGCCTATCTCAGATAGATTTGTTGTGGTTGAGCAAACTCTTAAATCTATAAAACAAGAAGAATTCAAGAATGAAATGAAACTTGCAGCCGAAACGCTTTATGATGATTATACCAACGACAAAGAATTAACAGCCTTTACTGCGATTGATTACGAAAATTTTTATGAAACAAAGTGAAATTTGGCTTACTGGAAAGACCGTTATGAAATTGCATCTTGGATGGTTAAAATAGAACCGGATAACACAAATGGTCTTCTGAAAACTTCTTCTGCCGATTGTTTTCAAATTCGATCTATATCAGACGAACGCTTTGTTAGAAAACTTGGCAACATCGATTTTTCTATACTATACCAAATACAAATCGCAATAAAAAAGGTTTTGGATTTGTAAAATTGAGTTGAAAAATGGAAACAAAACTATTATTAGTAGAAGATGAAACATCGCTGGCAATGATCGTGCGTGATGTATTGGAAAAGCAAGGTTTTGAAATACGCTGCGCCTCTACCGGAAACGAAGGATTGAAATTATTTTATGAATTTAAACCGGATATTGTCGTTACCGATATCATGATGCCTCAACTTGATGGATTGAGTATGACCGAGTTAATTCGTCAAAACGATAAAACAACTCCTATCCTGTTTTTAAGTGCCAAATCAAAAACAGAAGATGTGGTGCAAGGTTTTGAAACCGGAGGCAACGATTACTTGAAAAAACCTTTCGGAATGGATGAGTTGATTGTTCGCATTAAAGGATTGCTAAACCGCAACCTGAAAGAAAAAAAGGAAGAGCAAACAGTCTATAATATAGGAACATATACCTTCGATTTTATTCACCAAACTTTAATTTGCGACAATTGCAAAGAAGATCTTTCTCACAGGGAGGCCGAAATTTTACTCCGTTTGTGTAAAAATCAAAACAATATTTTAGATAATAAGTCCGTATTACTCGAACTTTGGGGAGACGATGATTTTTTTAACACAAGAAGCTTGCATGTTTTCATCGTTAAATTGAAGAAAAAATTATCTAAAGATCTGAATATCAAGATTATTAACATCCGAGGAGTTGGGTACAAATTAGTTTCCTCGTAACATCTTTATAATCTAAAATATGTTATAAAACATGTAAAAAATATATTTTTAGGCATTATATGTAAAAAGTTTCGTACCTTTGTATCGTTTTTACAACCTTCAGATTTGTTTAAAGAACACTTCTGTCGTAAAAAATCTCTGAAAATCAGAGCATTCGCTAAGCGAAGCGAATGAGAGTATTCATCTAAATTTATATTTATGAGGTACTTGAAACCATTTCTTTTGATCGCTGTAATTTCTGTTTTTTTAGGATTCGGCCCGAAAGGAAAAACATTTACCAAGGGTATAAGTCCGGGAGACCTTGCTCCGGAGATTCAATTGCAAGGTGTCGATCTTTCAAAAGATAAGTATGTGTTGTTACAGTTTTGGGCAGCTTACGATGGAGAATCCCGTAAACAAAATGCCTTGCTAAACAACAAAATCTCTCAATCAGAATTGGATAATTTGCAAATAATTTCCATTTCTTTCGATGAAAAGAAGTCTGTATTTGAACAAGCCGTGAAGGCTGACAAATTAAATGCGTCGAATCAATTTAATATCGAAACAGGAAAGACTTCCGAGATTTACAAAAACTATCGCTTAAAAAATGGTTTTGGAAATTTGTTGATTAATCCCGATGGAATCATCGTTGCACGCAACTTATCTCCGGATCAAGTGATTAGAATGTTAACAACAAAAGGTGCTTAACACCTAAAATTTATTAAAGCCGGAAATTGGAATGATTCAATTTCCGGCTTTTTTATTTTCTGCTAAAAAACAGCGAAAATATTTTGTAATAACAAAAAAAAATTGTTCCTTTGCATCGCTTTTGAGAAAGCAAGTATCTAAAAGGAGAGATGGCAGAGTGGTCGATCGCGGCGGTCTTGAAAACCGTTGAACTGAGAGGTTCCGGGGGTTCGAATCCCTCTCTCTCCGCAAACAAGAAAAAATCCTTTGTAAATCAGATGATTACAAAGGATTTTTCATATTCTACACCTATATTTCTTTTTATTGTTGATCTGCAAACTTTTGATGTTTGGAAAGTTTATCAAGTGTTTTTGCTATTCTCTCCACTTTTGTTTGGTCTGTCTTTGCAGAATATATCCATTTCACGTAATTGTGTTGTTCGCTTTCGTTAAGTGAATTAAAAAATTGCAATGCTTCAGCATCGTCTTGCAAACACAACAATAGTTCTTCAGGGACTTCTAATGGTTCATTATCAGGATATAAAATGATGTGAACATAATCACCTGCCTGTTTTTTGATTTTCTTTCTGATTTCAGACTTTACAAACAGCATTAATGTTCCCTTCCCTGACGGCATCAAATGGTATTTACGAATTTCAAAACCATCGATACTGCCCCGTACTTTCACCCAACCGAATGGAGCATTCTTGTCGGGTGAAATTTCGGGGATAATTGTATACGTCCAACCGCCTGTTTCGGGGCATTTTTCAAGTAAATATTCTTTATTTACCAATGGTTTTCCCATTTCATTTTTTTGTTTTACGGATAAAATCAACAATCCACTCCCCTACTTCGGATGTTTTATAGGCCTTTCCGGTCGATGCGATATCTTCCGTTACAACTCCTTGTTCCATAGAGGCATCGACAGCTTCACGGATCATTTTTCCTTCTTCCATCAAGCCAAAAGCATATTCAAACATCAAAGCTGCCGAAAGAATGGTTGCCAATGGGTTAGCAATATTTTTGCCTGCTGCTTGCGGATACGAGCCGTGAATCGGCTCAAATACAGAAGTATGTATGCCGATAGAAGCAGACGGCAACATTCCTAAAGAGCCTGTAATTACAGAGGCTTCGTCGGTCAGAATATCTCCAAACAAGTTTTCTGTTACCAACACATCAAAACTTTTAGGCCACTGTATAATACGCATCGCTGCGTTATCGACAAACATAAATTCGGTTTCTACATCCGGATATTGCGGAGCGATTTCTTGACCGATTTGTCTCCACAAACGGGAAGTAGCCAATACGTTTGCTTTGTCTACAATGGTTACTTTTTTGTTTCGTTGACGAGCAAATTTGTATGATAAATGAAGGATACGTTCTACTTCTTCGCGCGTGTAAATACAAGTATCGTAAGCCGTATTTCCGTCCTCGGCTCTTCCTTGCGGACGACCGAAATACAATCCGCCTGTTAATTCGCGGATACACATAAAATCTGCTCCCTCAACCAAATCTGCTCTCAATGGCGATTTATGCAATAAAGACGGAAATGTTGCTACCGGACGGATGTTGGCGTATAAGCCTAATTTCTTACGCATATTTAATAACCCTTGTTCCGGACGAACTTTCGCCGAAGGGTCATTGTCGTATTTAGGAGAGCCGATGGCTCCGAAAAGCACAGCATCCGAATTCATACACAACTCATGCGTTTCATCGGGATAAGGATTTCCTACGGCATCAATTGCGCAGGCTCCTGTGATTCCATGTTTATAACTCAATTCATGTCCAAACTTTTCGCAAATAGCTTGCGTTACTTTCAACGCCTGTTCGGTAATTTCAGGCCCGATACCATCACCGGGCAAAACTGCAATATTTAATTTCATAATTGAAAATTGAAAGTTGAAAGTTGAAAATTAAAAACGGACACTTTCCACTTTCAATTTTCAATTATCAACTAAATTATTATTCTCTGTTAAATTTTATATATCTCGGAGTAGATGGAATATAATTATCATTATCCCAAAGCGTACTTGTAATCATCAAGTCGGCACTGTAACGATTACAGGCAATAGGCACATTATGTATACGACATTGACGAAGCAACATCTGGATATCTGCCTCATGTGGTTGCGGATTCAAATCGTCGATCAGAAAAATTGCCAAATTAATTTGATGACGAACCACCAACGCTGCAATTTCGGCATCACCGCCTAACGGTCCTGAATTCATACAGATTATATCAGCATTTACACCTTTTTCATCAAAAGCTTTTTTTATCAACCCACCGGTTGTACCCGTGCAAATCAATGTATGTTTCGAAAGGGTATCAGCATTAAATACTGTCCATTCCACCATATCGGCTTTTCGTTGGTCGTGCGCAACAAGCGCAATTGTAAGTTTTTTGTTCATATCACATATTATCAATCAAATTCAACATCTTAACCGTTGCTTTAATGGCGGCACCGTTTTGGTCGACATCCAAACCTCTGGTTTTGAAATCTTTACCATTAAAATTCCACGAAATTGTGGTTTGTACTAGAGCATCGGTGCGTCCACCGATTGGGATATTTACATTATAGTCGGTAAGTATTGGTTTAGATTTGCCGATATTGTTGTAAATTTTCCATATCGCTTTAGAAAAAGCATGGTATTGTCCGTCTCCGGGAGCCGTTTGTTCGTATACTTGACCGTCAATTTCAATTTTCACCGTGGCTGTCGGGCGTAATCCTTGCGTGAGGCAAAGCGAATAATTCAGTATTTTAATCTTATCCGCATTTTCAGTCTGCATCACGTCGGCAACAATATAGGGTAAATCTTCCTGCGTAATCACTTCCTTTTTATCGCCAAGTTCTATGATACGTTCGGTCACTTTACGCATAGATTCATCGTCGAGTTCAATGCCCAATATCTCTAAATTCTTTTTGATATTCGATTTTCCGGAAGTTTTTCCCAAGGCATATTCCCGTGAACGCCCAAATCTTTCGGGCAGTAAATCGTTGTAATAAAGATTATTCTTGTTATCTCCGTCCGCATGAATTCCTGCACATTGTGTAAATACACTATCTCCGATAACCGGTTTATTGTTTGGGATACGGATACCTGAATAAGACTCCACGACACGGCTGACCATATTCAAATTGTTTTCCTGTATATTGGTCTTTATCTTTAAGTGGTCGTGCAGGGTTGCTACAACACTTGCTAACGGCACATTTCCTGCCCGTTCACCCAAGCCGTTAATGGTGGTATGAATGCCTGTAATTCCCGCATATACAGCAGCAAAAACATTTCCAACAGCCAAATCGTAATCGTTATGCGGATGAAAATCAAATCGCAATTCGGGATAACGTTTTTTCATCAAACCACAATATTCGGATGTATTGATCGGATTCAAAATACCTAAAGTATCCGGCAACATGAATCGTTTGATTGAGCAGTCTTTCAACTGGTCGACCATAAAATAGACATAATCGGGAGAATTCAACATTCCATTCGACCAATCTTCCAAATAAATATTAATAGCAATATTCATTTGTTGAGCAAGGATAAGTACCTTTTTAATGTCTGCAACATGTTCTTCCGGAGTTTTGCGTAATTGTTCACGGCAATGTTTCAAAGAGCCTTTACAAAGCAGATTCATTACCCGGCATCCGGTTTCCTGAACCCATTTCAATGAAATATCTCCATCAACAAATCCCAACACTTCCAATCGGTCGATATGTCTGTTTTTAATCGCCCATTGAGCCATTTTTTTTACGGCATCATATTCTCCTTCCGAAACTTTTGCCGACGCTATCTCAACCCTGTCGACATTCAGTTCTTCGATTAACAAACGCAGGATACTCAACTTTTCCGGAGAAGTGAAAGCCACTCCCGAAGTTTGTTCTCCATCACGCAGGGTTGTATCTAATATTTCAATCATAATTTAATCTGTTAGTAAATAACCTGTAAAGTTACACAAAGTCTTTCAAAATATCGCCTAAACGAGTTAAGCCTTCGACAATCTTATCTTCGGGCATATTAGAAAAATTAATTCTAAATGTATTTTCTTTGCCTCCATTCGGAAAAAATGAGCCTCCCGGAACAAATGCTATATTTTGTTCAAGAGATTTTTCCAATACTTTTCGTGCGTTTATATGTGCCGGTAATTCAACCCAAGCAAAAAGTCCGCCATTCGGTCTTGTAAATACAACATTCTCAGGAAAAGCATTTTCCATTGTTTGAATGGCTAAATCTCTTCGTTTTCTATAAATCTCACGAATTTTCTCAATATGCGTGTCAATATCATACAAATCAAGATATTTTGAAATTTCCATTTGCGCAATGGTATTACACTGTAAATCTGTTCCTTGCTTTACAAGTACATATTTACGGATAATATCCTTATCTCCCGCAATCCAACCTATACGGTAACCCGGACAGAATATTTTTGAAAATGTTCCGGTACAAAGTATATTGCCGGTTACGTCAAACGATTTTACAGCATGCAAAAATTCTCCCTCAAATCGAAGTTCGCCATAAGGATTATCTTCAACAACGGCGATACCATATTTTGCAGATACTTCTGCTAATTGCTTGCGACGCTCAATACTCCATGTACGACCGGTCGGATTTTGAAAATCGGGAATAACATAGATCAACTTTGCTCTTTTACAGCTCTCAAGCTGTTTGGCAAGTTTGGATATTACCATACCTTCATCATCGGTAGGTATTTCGATAAACTCACAACCATAAGCCCTAAACGCACTAATTGCTGCAAGGTAAGTCGGGCTTTCGCAAAACACGACATCGCCTTCATCTAAAAAAACCTTGCCGGAAAGGTCAAGCGCTTGCTGTGAACCGTGTGTAATTAAAATATTATCACAATCAAAATTTGTTCCAAGCCGGCTATTCATACGTTCGGCAATCCAACTTCTTAATGGTCTGTAACCCTCGGTTGTCGTATATTGCAATGCTTTTGCACCGTTTTCCTCCAATACAATCCTGTTCACTTCCTTTATTTCATTTACAGGAAATAACTCAGGGGCAGGCAAACCTCCTGCAAAAGAGATAACTTCAGGCTTTTCCGTAACTTTCAAGATTTCTCTGATTTCCGAAGCCTTTATTTCAGACATTCTTTTTGCGAATTTAAACTCCATTTCGCTGTCTAAGTTAGCGTACATTTAGTTTCATATTCCTCTATAGCCGATTTTTTGCTGAGCAAATAATCTATATCGTCAAAACCTTGCAAAAAGCATTCTTTTTTATAGCTGTTGATTGCAAAATTTTCCGATTTTCCTGTGGCATTGTTGGTGATTTTTTGATTTTCCAAATCGATTGTCAAAGTCATTTTTGCATCGGTACTTACGTTATCAAAAATCTCTGCCAAAAACGCTTCGCTTACCACTACGGGCAATACAAAGTTATTCATTGCATTGTTTTTGAAAATGTCGGCAAAGAAACTCGATACTACGACTTTAAAACCATAGCCTGCAATCGCCCAAGCGGCGTGCTCGCGACTACTGCCCGAGCCGAAGTTTTTGCCCGCTACAAGGATTGAACCACTGTAAGTGGAATTGTTCAGCACGAATGACGAAATCGGACTTCCGTCTTTGTTGTATCGCCAATCGGCAAAAAGATTATCACCAAAACCGTTTTTATCGGTCGCTTTCAAAAAGCGTGCGGGGATAATTTGGTCGGTATCGACATTTTCAATCGGCAATGGCACGATTGTACTTGTTAATGTTGTGAATTTATCCATATTTTTTCTTTTGAACGCAGATGACGCGGATAACGCGGATTTGCGCAGATTTTTTACTTATTACTATTTGCAAAAACTTTTCGTTTAAATTGAGGTCGTTTGCCAAAATTTAACAACAACCCAACTTCAATATCAGTTGCTTTTAAATAATTGATTAATTGTTTTTCATTTGCGGGATTTAATTCCTCACTTGCCTTTAACTCTAATAACACTACACTTTCTACTAATAAATCAGCTCGATAATCACCTACTACTCTATCATTATGATATACTTTTATTGGTTTTTCAGCCTCACACTCTAATCCCTCATCAATCAATGCAAAATAAAGAGCGTTTTGATAAACCCGTTCCAAAAATCCATAACCCAAATCATTATAAACTTGATAAAAACAAGAAATAATTTTATCTGTCAAATCTTTATGTAAAAGTTTATTTTCCGAATTATTATAAATTTCTAATAAATCCATATCAATAAAATTTATCTGCGAAAATCCGCGTCATCTGCGTTATCCGCGTTCTAAATAAAATCACGAGGATCAGTCAATTTGCCTGTAATTGCTGCAGCGGCAGCTACGAGCGGACTTGCAAGAATAGTGCGTGCACCCGGTCCTTGTCTTCCCTCGAAGTTGCGGTTGGAGGTTGAGACGGCATATTTTCCCGCAGGAACTTTGTCTTCATTCATCGCTAAGCAAGCCGAGCAGCCGGGTTGGCGAATTTCAAAACCTGCATCGGCAAGAATTTTATCCAGACCTTCTTCACGTATTTGTTTGTCCACAAGCCATGAGCCGGGAACAATCCACACAACAACATTGTCGGCTTTTTTCTTGCCTTTCACAAAGTTAGCAAATGCACGGAAATCTTCAATGCGACCGTTGGTACAACTACCGATAAAGACATAGTCGATTGGTTTGCCTACAATTTTTTCACCTGCTTTGAAACCCATATATTCCAATGATTTTTGGAATGATTGTTCCTCTGCTGTAGAGACGTTGCGCGCAACGTCTCTACCGTTACCGTCGCCAAGCGTTGGAATTGAGTCGTTGATACCCATTCCCATACCCGGATTGGTACCGTAAGTTACCATTGGCTCAATGTCTTCGGCTTGGAAAGTGAGTTCTTTGTCGAATTTCGCGCCTTCGTCGGTTTTCAATGTGCGCCAATAAGCGAGTTTTTTGTTCCACTCTTCCCCTTTGGGGGCATATTCGCGACCTTTAATATAGGCAAAAGTCGTTTCGTCGGGAGCAATCATGCCACCACGAGCACCCATTTCGATAGAGAGATTGCAAAGCGTAAGACGTTCTTCCATTGTCATTGCGCGAACAACTTCGCCGGCATATTCAACGAAATAGCCTGTTGCACCGCCTGTTGTAAGTTGTGCAATCATATAAAGTGCGACATCTTTCGCCGTAACGCCTTTTTTGAGTTTACCCTCAAAATTGATACGCATTGTTTTTGGGCGAGATTGGAACACGCATTGTGTAGCCAACACCATTTCCACTTCCGAAGTACCTATGCCAAAAGCGATTGCGCCCATTGCGCCGTGCGTGGAAGTATGCGAATCACCACAAACCATTGTCATTCCGGGTAACGAAAGTCCGTTTTCAGGGCCAACGACGTGGATAATTCCGTTTTTCGGGTGTCCCATTGGATAGTAGTTTACACCAAATTCTTTTGCGTTTTTATCCAATGTATCTACCTGATTTTTCGACACAGGGTCGGCAATCGGCAACTCCTGATTGAGCGTCGGAATGTTGTGGTCGGGCATACATGTGATTTGCTGCGGACGAAACACTTTTAAGCCTCTGTTGCGCAATCCTTCAAATGCTTGCGGACTTGTTACTTCGTGACAGTACATTCTGTCTATATACAATTGAGTGGGACCGTCTGTTACTTCGGTAACTATGTGTGCGTCCCAAATTTTGTCGAATAACGTTTTTGACATATTTTAAAAATTTATTTTATTTTCTAACTTTCTTACATACTGCATCATACCTGCACCTTGTTCGGCATTTGGTCTTTTCGTAAAACCAAATTTTTCATAAAATTCCTCTTTGCCGCTCGCCGCCATCAAACAGACACAAACGGTTTCGTTTTCGTGGATATTTTCATTAATGCAAGTCATTATACGTGTTACCAATTCCCTACCAATTCCCATTTTTTGATATTCGGGCAATACAATAACATCAACCAACAGAACAAAATAACCGCCATCTGAAATTGTTCTTGCCATACCGATTGGTTTCTCTCCATTCATCGCCGCAATCAATAATGATGTAGGGTGTTTTAAACTAACTTCGATTTGCCGTTCGGAAACTTCTTGCCAACCAACCGATTTTCGAAACATTTTATAATCATTGATCGAAATCGCATTTGTATATGTGATATTTATTTTCACTTTACAAATTTATTGATTGCATCTATATATGCCTCCACCGACGCTGCGATAATATCGGTATTGGCTGAAAATCCATAATAATTTACACCTTCGTGTTCAACCTGCATGTGTACTTTTCCTATATCATCGCTACCACGGTCTATTGCTTGAATCAGGAATTCCTGAATAGTCATCTGACGACGGATAATTTGTTTTACTGCTTTAATTGCAGCATCTACAGGGCCGTTACCCGATGAAGCCGCCTCAAATTTTTCTCCTGCAATATTCAAACCAACCGAAGCTACTGATTTAACCCCAACACCGGAAGTTACCTGTAAATAATCCAGTTTAATACGTTGAGATTCTTTATCCTTTCCAACCAACAACAGTACATCTTCGTCTTTGATGTCTTTTTTCTTATCGGCCAATTGCAGGAATTGTTCGTAAACATGGTCTAATTTTTCTTGAGAAAGTTCCACGCCAAGCACACTCAAACGGTGTTTTAATGCGGCACGACCACTGCGGGCAGTCAAAACAATTGCGTTATCATCGATTCCCACATCTTTAGGGTCGATAATTTCGTAGCTTTCACGGTTTTTTAACACACCGTCTTGATGAATTCCGGAAGAATGGGCAAAAGCATTTCTTCCCACAATGGCTTTGTTGGGCTGCACAGGCATATTCATTAAACTAGAAACCATGCGGCTTGCCGGATAAATCTTTTGCGTATTGATATGGGTATCTATTCCTATTTCCTTGTGACTTTTCAAAATCATTACTACTTCTTCAAGCGAAGTATTTCCGGCACGCTCACCTATTCCGTTAATCGTCACTTCTACCTGACGGGCACCATTCAATATTCCTGCTATTGTGTTGGCTGTAGCCATTCCCAAGTCGTTATGACAGTGGGTTGAAAGTATTGCATTGTGTACGCCTTTCACGTTCTCCATCAAGTATTTGATTTTTTCGCCATATTCATACGGAAGACAATAACCGGTAGTATCCGGAATGTTTACGACCGTAGCTCCCGCTTTGATAACCGCCTCAACCACACGGGCTAAATATTCGTTATCCGTGCGACCGGCATCTTCGCAGTAGAATTCCACATCTTCTACATATCTTTTTGCATACTTTACACAAGCAATGGCACGCTCTACGATTTCATCTTGTGTGGAATTAAACTTATACTTGATGTGATAAGGTGAAGTTCCGATACCTGTGTGTATGCGTTTTCTCTTGGCATATTTCAG
>Ga0209628_10000112_pt1 | contig 43443 bp, 52 predicted proteins | sample TergutCu122P4_FD_187285 | JGI IMG/M metagenome (GOLD analysis project Ga0209628, IMG submission 187285) | Cubitermes ugandensis P4 segment gut microbial communities from Kakamega Forest, Kenya - Cu122 P4 (SPAdes) (version 2) | ecosystem: Host-associated > Arthropoda: Insects > Digestive system... | reverse complement strand
ACCGGATGCCCGGCTCCTCCTCGTACAGGCTGGCCGCGCCGTCGGCCAGCGAGCGCGCGCCGGCGTATTTCCACAGCGGTTTGAGCGCGTCCTGCAAGGCGTCGAAATCGGCATCGGGCCGCAGTTTTACGTCGCCATGTACGTGAATTTCAAAAGGTGCGTCGTCGTGATTCATGGCGTGTGATGGTCCTCAAGTGGTGCCCCGGGCCGGAATCGAACCGGCACGCCCCTTTGCAGGAAAGCGGCGGATTTTAAGTCCGCAGTGTCTACCAGTTTCACCACCGGGGCGAACGAGTGATTGTCGCAGGCTTGGCCGCGCGGGCTTGCAGTAAGGGGGAAAGTGGAGGCGCGCACCGGAGTCGAACCGATCTAGACGGATTTGCAATCTGGAAAACATCTTTATAAATCAACAGTTTATAAAGACGCTACCAAATTGCCTCTTGGAAAACCAAGAACGGTGGCGCGTGGAGGGGCGTGATTATGCCAGATTTCATCCGTCACTTCACGGATTCATCCTACCCCTCAGTTCCTCAGCGATCCGTTGTTGCTTGGCGGCCTACCGATCCGCCGCCGCAACTTCCTCGCTCTCCCTCCCCCATCCCCTAACCGCATCAATCCTCTGTCGCGCCTCCTGCTTCTGTTCGGGCGGAAGGTGGGCGAAGGAGTTGGCGTAGGAGCGCAGGATCAGCGCGCGCAGCTTGTACCGCTCGCGTTCGGCGTCTGTGGCCCTGTCCCATGCGCGCAGCTTGTCTGTCAACGACAGGCGGTTGAACCGCACCACGGTCGGGTCTTGCCGCGCTTCGGCGCGCATTCTCTGCTTCTGTGCTGGCGAGAAGTTGGCCAGGTCTGGTGTCTCTCCCTGGCGCATGGCGACAATGGCATCGCGCCGCGCCTGGCTGTTTTCGGCCTGGTCTGGCGTCATGGAACCGCTTCCGTGGCCGTGCTCTGCCACAAACGCCTGGAACGTGGTGCGCGACACCGACGCCGGAGCCTTCGCCACGCCGAAGAATGATGCCGCCATCATCGCCGGAGGCGTTCCAGTCTTGTTCATTTCCTGCGCGTTCTTGGCGGAATACGGCAGGAACCCGGCAGCCAGGTACTTGCCCACCTGCGCGGCCTGCTTTGCCCACGGCGCATCCTCGTCGCGTACCTTGTTTCCGAAGTAATCCTTGTTGGTCAAGGTGTCCAGAAACACGCTGAAAACCGGGTGAATCTTGTGGCTGGCCGTCTGGATCGGGTGCGTCGCCAGCTTGTAGTGATCCATCCAGTACGACGGGAACGACACCCGCTCGTCGGTTCCGTCCGGATTCGTGCGGCCCGTCTTCGGAAAAAAATAATCCTTCAGTTCGTCAGGACCACTGCCCGTCAGCATGTATTGCAGCGTCGCGCCCATGCCGCCCATCACAATCGCCAGGCTCGCGAAGTAGGTCAGGTTGGCCGTCCGTTCCAGGTGCTCTCCCGTAAGTCGGCCATCCACATCTAGCGGCGACAGCAACTTATCTGGCGTTCGCATAGCCAGGTTCTTGATGTCGCGCAGCGCACCCGTTACCGTTCGCACAGTACCAACCTGCCAGCCCACGGCACCGATGCCAACCTGCGCGCACTCGCGCGCCGTCTTGTTCCAAAACTGGTTGTCGTAGGTCATCTGGCCAAGCCGGTTGTCCACGGTGTCCACCACGCGGCCCGCAATCTGCCGAATCGCGTCCGGGTGCATGTCGCTCAGGATGCCGGCATAGTCGCCGCGCTCGCGTCCAAGCTTGCCTGCCACGCTGTCCAACTCATACTTCATCAGCAACACGCGGGCGCTCATCTTCTGAGCCGGAACCAGCTTGTGGTGAATAACCCAACTCGACAGCTCGCCCACCGCCGGCAGAATGTTTTTGAGCATCCCGCTCTTGCTGCCCTGGTCAATGGCGCGGCGCATCTTCATCAGCGCTGCGTTGTGCTCGGTGGCGCTCATGCGCATCCTCGCGCCGCCCTGCTCCAGCGCCTCCAGAATCGCGTAGGTGTTGGGGTCAGCCTGGAGCTTGCCCATCCACATCTTGTTGAGCTTGCCGCCTTCCCACGGCGACGTGAACGGCGTCATTAGCGAACCGGCCAGCGTTTTCAGCCCGCCGCCAATGTCGCGCTCAATCAGTAGGCGCCGCGCGCCAACGTCAAAATGCGTAACCAGGTTATCCAGCGTCGTGAACCCGGCATGGAAAGCCGACCACCCAAGCCGCGCCGACATCATCGTGTTCTGTATTGTGCGGAACGCCTTGAATCCGCTGAATCGGTACAGGCTGGGCGACAGGTAATTGTTGACGTCCCTGGCGATCATCTCCGGCATCGCCCAACTCCAGTGCGACGTTGCCGCGCTGTCGGGTTGGCCGTTCTCGCCCTTGATGATGAAGGCGTGCTGTCCCTTGAATGCCGGATCGTCCACCAGCGCATAGCCTTCCGGCATGCGCTCGCCTGCCTTCACCTGCTTGAGCCATCCGCGCGCCTTCAAGTCGTCGCGCATTTCAAGGAACGTGATGAACTTGTCCATCTGCGCCATCTTCGCCAGCACGTGATCCACCGGGTTGGTGCTGATCGGTTTCAGGCCCGTCGCCATCCCTTCCTTGATCGTCCCGTGCGTGCGCTGTTTCAGGAACGAGCGATCCCCCTGCAAGGGCCGCTTGGACGTGACGCTCTGATACCACTTCGCCGCCTTCGTCGGGTCTTCCCACAGGTGCGGAAAGTAATGCTCGATCAGGTGCTGCATCGCATCCGGCGCCAATTCGCGGATACGCCGCACGCGCTGCTCAAACCCCTTGTCCATCGCGGCGAAGAACGGCTTGGCCGCCGCGTCGGTCACCGCCGCCACGCCACCCGTTTCGTACTGGTCGATGGCATCAAGGCTGGCCTGCTCGCCCGCCTTGTCAAAGTAGCGCGTCGCCTCGCGGAAAGCCGATTGCGCCTGCTCCACCGACCGTTCGCGCTTGGCCCACATCGCACGCATCAGCCCGCGTCCAATGTCGCGTTGTGCCAATGCTTCCTGTTTGACGGCGGCCTCCATCGCGCCCTTGCGGCCCACCATCAGCCGGCGCTGCCATGCCTCGTGCGATTCGCCGGGTGCGCGTGGTGATTCTGGCTTTTCTTCCGCCTCGACCGTGCGCACGGTGGCAGGCTTCTCCTGCGGCAGATCATCATCTTCGGTGCGCTTGAAGCGCACACCGGAGTCTTTGGGCGCGGCGTTCTCGTCTACACCAGCCGCACGTTCGGGTAGTATTTCTTTTGCGCGTAGGCGAGCGATTCTTTCTTGTCCCGCCTTAGCGCTTCGATTTCGGAGTTCGTCAGCCGATTTGAAGCCGATGAGGTACTGGCTTTCTGGTCCGGTAAGCTGGTCGGGCGCGATGCCGATGGTGTCGCGGATAGCTTGTCCATGTCGTGCATCCAGTTCGTTGATGACCTTGGGTGAAGCTGCAATTTTACCGCCACGCGCCGCATTGACAAGCAATCTCGCGCCTTCCACCTTGCCGCCGTTGCGCTGGATATACGCCGCCAAGTCGGCCAGCGTGCTTCCCATCGTGGTCACATCATCCACCAGCACGTAACGCTTTCCAGGTTCCACCTTACCGGCGAACTCGGCGCGGTTCATCAGCCGTTCCATCGGCCCTGCGCCAGTGTGGAATGCCTTGTTGGTCTGCACGATGCTGGAGTCAACCAGCGCGCCTGCGGCCTTGGCATGCTCCATTGCAAGCATGTTCGGAATCTTGTTTTTCCCAGTCGCTTCCTCGGCATGCACCGGAACATAAATCACATCCGGCCCAAGTTTGCGCGAAGCCTCCAGGCTTTCCGGCTTCACCATGTCGCGCACCAGGCGCGCCGCCGCATCCATGTCGCCCGCCTTGGCAGCCTTGTAATCCGGATGGCTCTTGAGCGGAATATCGTTGCGGTAATCAAACACCGGCTCGACATCGTTCGGAAGGCCGCGACCGCCCTGCGCACGCGAGAACATGGTTTCTCCTGGAGCGCTGCCTTCACCACGCTCCACAAACCGCCTTGCCGGAATGATGATGTCGCGGATGATCTCGGCATCCGACAGTTTCAGCTTCTCAAAGCCAGGAACGTTCTTGCGCAGCCACGTGCGTATTTCCGCCACCGCCCGCTTCACAAAGCCAATCTGCGGCTGCTTTTCCGCCAAATCAGCCAGCATCTCCTCTGCGGCAATGCGGCGGCTGGTTGTGTCCATCGCGTCATACACACGGCCCGGAAGCGCATCCTCCGGAACGTGGTCAGGCACAAGACCATATTTGCGCGCCTTTGCAGCCAACTCGCCCCGGCGCTGCCACGCCAGTTGATCCAGCACCGCGCCCAGCTTCTCGCCAAACACCCCGCGCAACCCGTAGTGACCGACACTCTCGTGCAGCACCACGCGCGCCACGTCCGCAGGCGATGCCAGATGGTCGGCCAGCACGTACACCTTGCCTTCGTGAAAAAACCCTTCCACGTTGCCGCTGGCGCCTTGCGAACGCTGGCTCGCATCCTGTTCGCGCACTGCTTGCGGAATGCGCTCGTCGGCCATGTTGCGCGCCACCACGACCTCCGGCGCGTTTTTCCATTTGCCCTTGATGGCATCCACGATGGACTGCACCGCTTCATGCGGCATCCCGGCGCCGCGCAGAAATCCTTCCGCATCACGCGCATTGGCAGGCGCCGGCGCACTGGCGGCGTCCTTGCCGTTGAACGTGACAATCACATCCTGCGCAGGAACATCCGCCGTGGAAGATGGTTCGATGCCTCGCCGCTCAGCGTCCGTCATATGCTGGCGCGCCTGGGTATTGCGAGACTCGACTTCGCCAGCCATGCGCCGGTATTGCTCGTGAGGATGACCGGCGTTTGCCAGTTTCAGGTTTTCCTCAAGATCGGCCTTTGCCTCGTCAAGCGCCGCCTTGCGCTGGGCCAGCAATTTTTCCGGGTGTCCAAGACTCACCGCGTCGTCATAGGAGCGTTGCGCCTCTCTCACGATGGAACGCAGGTTTGGAATGGAATGCCTCGCCTGATCCTGCGCGATGGCGATTCTGCTTTCAGAGCCTCCGGTCGCGAACCCTTCGATGTGCTGAATGCCGTGCTGAATTTCGTGCAAAAGCGTTGAAAGCGCCTCGTGCGCGGGCAGCGATGCATCGAGAAGGATGGCATTGTTGCGTTGGTCGATAGAGCCTTTTGCGCCCACCATGCGCTCGGCGGGCAGCAGCTTGACGTTCAGCGTCCGCAATTCAGGGTATGCCGCAAACAGCGCCGGATGATCGAGCAAGCCATCCAGAGAGACCCACCCGTTGCGACTCGGCAACTGGCCGATGAACTCGGACAGTGGGTGTCCCTTTCCTCCGATGGTCAGCCTCGCATCCTTGTCGCCGATCTCGAAGCGCCACTTTCCGTCCGAGCCCTCGTGCCATCCTGTTTGTTTCAGAATCTCGCTTGGCGTGCTGCCGCCGTTTTTCATATCGACCGCGTGGCTCAAGGATTTTGAGTCTGCTGTCTTTGCTTTCTGTCCGGCAAAGCTGAACAGCGCGTCGTCGCCATCATGAGCACCGCGCTTGACAGCGGCAACCATTTGAGCGAAACTGCTATCCACGCCAGCGGGCCGGTGCGGACTGCGGGCCTCGTAAGAGGAAGCCGACTCCCCCGTAAAAGACGCTGGCGTTCCTATTTCCACCGCCTCGACAAGATACAGCCGGTTTCCCTGTTGCTGATCGACGTACCGTTTGGCAAGAATGCGCACTTGCAGCACGTCGCCATCAAACGGCATGGGAACAACAAAGTGCTGTACCTCGGAAACCCGCCCGGCGTCACCAGCTTTCTTTCCTGGCCTTGTCTGTTCCAGAGTTGACAGCCTGAACAAATGATCGAGGTTGCCAAGCGCCTGCATGTGCGCCTGCGATGACACCGAGCGATCCACATTGGATTTGCTCATCATCTTGCGCCACGATTCGCCAGAGACTGTGGCCGTGATTCCGGTCTCTACATTCGTGAGCGTGTGACCCACAATCTGATCGCGAACTTCTTTTGCCTGATCCGACCCGCGCACTCGTCGCATCGTGCGATTCAGCGCGGCCAGTCCAGCATATTGCTCCGTCAGAGCATCATCGGTGGTCTCGGCCTTGCCGCGCGAAAACATCGTCCGCTGCCCGCGCGCCTCGGCCTCGTCGGCGGGCCGGTCGCTTCCGATCAGGGTGAAGTCGCCGCGCTCGGCGTCGGCCTGCGCGCGCTGCGCGGCGTCTTTCTCTTGGCGCTTGCGCTCGGTCTCTGCGGCCTGGCGCTGCTGCTCGCGCTGTCGCAGGTCGGCTTCGGAGTAGCTGGTTAGATTGGCGTCGCCGGTTGCGCCTCGTTCATTTTTCGGTGCGCCTGCATCCCCATGATCCGCGCCAGCATCACCACCGCCTCTTGGCTTGGCTTCTTGCCCTCTTGCTTGTCGGCCACCTCCTGAATCCGCTTGAGCGCGATGGCTTGCAGCGTTTCGAGCGATGGCTTCTGCGAGGAGGTAGCGTTCGTGCCTGAGGTAGTCATGATGGTTGAGATTTTCGCCTGTTTTTGCCGCATATTCAATGATGGCTTCAACATCAATGCCAAGAGATTCTGCCGTTTCGCGCAAAGCCAACACCTCTGCCTGCAACTCCGGCGGCGCGCCACTGAACATCGCTTGCGCAAGCTCTTCTTCCGTGGCGCCATGCTCTCGCATCCGCGCGATGGGGTCAACATCTTCGCCATGCGCCTCCAGGTAATCCTCATACCGCGTCTGCGCCTCGGCCTCAAGAATCCTGTCCCAACCTTCCGGCGTGTACTGCGGATCCTTCAAGCTGCGCCGGATCACGTCCAGCGCCTCGTTGTGGCTGTCACTACGGATGTAACCCGCCTCCAGCAGCTTTTCCGTGGCCTGCTCAAGCGTCAGGCCCTTGCCCTTGGAAGCGTACAGCCAGCGGTTGCCGATGCGCTGGTTTCCCTCCACGCCAAGATCGGACGCCACGGAACGGCTCAACCCGCCCTCCACAGCGATGAACTCGTGCGCCGCAATCGGCTGGCCGGCCTGGCCCGCGCTCGCCACGGAAAGCCGCCGCGCCGCCCTTGCCTGCGCCGCCAGTTGCGCCGGCGTCTTGTCGGCCAGCGCCCATCCGCCATCCACGCTCACCACGCGCATGGACGGATTGCGCATCTTCTTTTCCTGCGCCGCCTGCGCGCGCATCTTGAACGGCTTGCCGCCTTCGGCCAGCGGCACGCTGTCGCGGCCAAGGTGGCCGGCGTCCGGTACGGTTGTGCTCGCCTGTTCTCTGGCGCGCAAGTCCACTACAATAGGCTCTCCCCGCGAAGTCGGTTTTGAACGTATGTGACGAAGGGCCTCGATAATCGAGCTGTCAGGAGTCGTCGCGGGGTACTTCCTCATCGACTGTGCTGCCAGTGAACGCGCTCCAGTCCTGATTTCCTCCACATACAGCGTCGTCCCGTCTGGCATGCGCTTGAGCGAAATCACCACATCACGCCCAATCTTGTTGCGCTGGCCCAAAACCAGCTTGTCGGGTTTCGACACCACATCAGGAAGTGCGGCAATATCTGCGTGTGTAACAGGAAGATTGCCTCGCGCCACTTCACTCTTGGCGTCGCCGTGCTCTTTGAGAATGTGGCGCAAGGAGAACAGATCGGCTGTGTGCGTGTAGCCGGATACGTCACGCAGTCCTGCTTCACGAATCGCGCGTGCCGTCGTTTCACTGACCGGAACAAACCGTATCGTGCGGTTTTCGTTGCCAGGCGTGCGCGCCATTTCCGCCAGTTCGCGCAACGCCTTCACAGGGTCTTGAACCACCATCGCGCGCCGCGCGCGCTCGGCCAGTTCCTTGCCCGGCAAGCCGCCCATGAACTCGGCAATGTTGGATGCCTTGGCGCTTGCGGCAAAGTCGCGCCCCATCGCATTGGCCGTGTCCCGCGCCGCGGCATCCGGCATACCCGCCAGCACATCGCGCACACTCTCGCCGTTGGCAATGCGCGCCAGCCCATCCTGCACCTGGTTTGCAGGCTCTGGCTGCGGTTTGGTTTCACGTGAAGCGGCGTCCGCCGTCTCGCCGGCATCAGTCGCCTTCTGCTGCGCCGCCACATCCTGCCGATCGGCCTGCGCCACCCGCTCTGTCAGCGTGGTCGGCTCCGGCGTTTCAGCCACATCCTCCCGCGCCCTGGTGAGCAAGGCATCGTCCGCCTCCACCCTTGGCGCTTCGGCCTCGCCAGTCAAGTCGGCTTCCGAGCCAGCTTCGCGCTCTGCCACTCTGGCAGATTCATCGCCTTGCCCACGCCGCTCAATGGCTGGCGCGCGAGCCTCACCAGCGACAACATCCGCACCAGCCTTGCCCGCCCGCCGGTTCCACACGGAAATCGCCTGATCCTTGGTTAATCCATCCAGATAGGAATTGGCCCGCATCTGCGCCGGCGTCAGAATGTCCGCCATCGGCGTATCGCCACCGGCCTTGGCAAACTGCACACCCTTGCCAGGCCCGAAGTGGTGCGATGCGTACAGCGTCTCGTTGGTCACCGGCATGCCAGACAGACGCAACGCCTGCGCGTTCTCCTGGTCGAAGTGCGCCACCATCTCCGCGCTCTTGGCCGGATCGGTGCGCAGCGCCAGCAGTTCCTTTTCCGTCAACCCATCGGCCCACTCCGGCTTGTACCGTCCAACCAGGCCAAGCCACGTGTCCTTGATGAACTGATCCGGCCCAAGCGCCGAAGAATTTGGGTTGGCTGCGTCAGCCTTTCCGCCACCAGATTCCAGCGCCTGCCGATAGCGCGAATACTCGCCATAGTCGAACCGCCCTGGAGCAACCTTGACAAGATCGCGTTCCTGCGCGCGGTCTTGCGTCTCTGGTTCCTGCGGCCTGGCTTCTGTTTGCTCCGGCTGGCGGACAGCTTCTGGCGTGGCGTCGCGCGCCTCTAGCGATTGGCGCGATGCCGTGTCCTGTCGCTCAACCGGAGCAATTCGCCCGTCGCCATGCCTGGTGAAAAAGATGTTCGCTCCGTAATCGAAAACCTTGTTATGCAGCGGCCTGTCATCCCAAGGCGTTGTGCCATGCATCAAATCCTGAGCGGCGCTCACGCCAGAAGCACGGGCAATCCATTGCGAAGGCGTGCTTTTCGGAAAAAGCGATCCAGCCAAGCCAAATTCAGCGCCCATTTCAAGGCCGCCAAGCGTCGCTCTCCCAATCCTGCCGGCAGCCTCATCCACCGAAGTCGAATCCAGCGCGGCGGAACCGCTTTCTTTCATCGCGCTGGCAAGACCCAGCGTGGCCGACTGGCTCGCAACGCTTTTGGCAATGCGCGCGGCAAGTGCGTCTTCCGCAGCCGGAGCAAGGAACCTTGCACCAGGAACACGGCCAATCGCGGCAGCCGACAACTTCGCTGGCCCAGCAATGAAACCTGTCAAATCGCCAGCGCCGCCAGCACTATCGGACTGCCATGAATGAGGCTTTGTCGGTATGACGGGAGAAACAACTCCGCCAGTCGCCGACTTAATCGCGTTCTCAGCGAACATCTGCGGCACCTGCGACATGCCGCCCATGCCTTGCCGCACACTTTCCCACGCAAGATCATCTCTTGCCTGTTCGGCCTTGACCTCTTGAATCGCCGCCTGTTGAAGCAGCTTCCTGGCAGCATCCACGGCATATTTGCCGCCGCCCACCGCAGCGCCGCCTGACGTTGAGCCAAAACCGCCGCTTTCGATAACCCTGCGCGCGTCCTCGATCTGCTGCGGCGTAATGTCCGGTTCCGGCGCTTTGACGTTTTTGCGCCCCACAAGAATCGCGGTGGCTTCCGCGTCATTGGCCGCCTTGAGTTGTTGATCGTAGGCAGGCTCTCCGGTAACGCCAGCCCACCAGTCCACCATCCGCTTGCGCAGCGTGGGCGGAGTATCAGGCAGCGGCGTTACGAAATTCCTGCCTGCGAGAGCAGTGGCTGGTTCGTTGTCGAACTCGTCGAACGGGTTGACAGTAGCGGGCTGTTGCGCCGAAGCGTTCGGCGCGTCAAATTCATCAAACGGATTGACGGCCATGATTGCAGTCCATCACCGTCCAAGCACACGCGCGCTCGCGCCGGAACCGTACTTCTGGTCGAAAGCTCCAGCCAGGCTTGGATCTGCAATAAGCTTGGCAATGGCACCATCAGGAATGGATGCCGTCTGCGCTACTTGGCTGTTTCCAGAAGGAGCGGCTGATCCGCCAGCAGGAGCGCCGGCGGCAGGAGCGTTGCCAGCAGGTGATCCTGTTGAAGGGAACAAGAGCCTCATGGATTCCTCGGTCTTTTCCATGGCCTTCTTGGAATCTCCCTCAAGCTCAAGCTGCTTCAGGTAAATCTGCGTGCGTATCTTGTCGGGAGAATCGTCTTTGCGCTGCAACGCCATGCGCAAAGCGGTGGCCTTGTCCTTTGCCAGACCAGCCTGCAAGAAAACGTCCGCCAGTTTGGATTCCATGGGCGCATTGCCGCCGCCGCCAATAATGTTCGCTGCATCATTTGGCTTTCCGCCAGCGTTGTAGAACTCCTGCAATGCAGCCGGGTCGTTTGTGTTTGCCGCAAGCGCTGCGGTGGCTCTGCGCAGCCTTTCTTCCTGCTTCGTCTTCTCTGCGTCTTTCCCCTTGTCGTAGGCCAGCCTCTGGCCAGCAGAGTCGGGACGGTCTGCCTGAGCGCGCCAGTAGCCTGCGTGAGCTCGTTTTTGTTCGGCGTCGGCACTCTTGCTTTCGAGTTCCGCCATCTTTTGCTTGATCGTCCATCCAGACAGCGCCGCCGAAGCCACATCCTTGTCCACATCGGCAAGGTATTTCAGTCCGCGTACATCGCCGCGATTGAGCGCGCTCACCGCAAGAGACATGTTCATCATGTTCTTGTAGCTCAGTGCAAAGTCCTTGGTACTGCCGTCTGGCTGCTGGATTTGCAGCGTCGAAATCTTCGTCTCAGGATGGGTGACAATGCTCACGCCAGGAATGCCGGCATTTCCGATCATCTTGACGAGTTTTTGACCGCCTTCTCCAGTCGGGTCATTGGCAATGTCCACAGCCTTCCTTAGATCGTCGTGCATGTTTTGGCGGTCGTTTGCGTCTTCCCAGAGATTAGTAGCCGTTTTGAAATCTCCAAGACGCACGGCGACCGCCGCCATCTTTTTTCTGATTTCGATCTCCTTGTCGTTGCGAGAGAAACCGTCGTTGACAAGATCGGCAACACCGCGACCGGCCACACCGCCACCAGTTCCGCCAAGAGTCGCGCCAGATCGCGCAACCTGCTCTGCCACGGTGGGCGCTGGCGCGCCGGCGTCTTCCATTGCAATCGCGTCCCGCGCTGCTTGCACGCCCGCAATCGCGCGAGGCTCCGGCTGCGCAATCATCGAACTGACGGGCGGAAGAGCGGTCGTCGTCAACGTGGATTGCGCCACCGGCGTAGCCGTGGCCTGCGCCGGATCATTCTGCGGCGCTGCCTGCGGCTGGGCCGCCTGCGCGATCTTTTGGTACAGCTCAGGAGATGGAATTCCCGTGTCCACGCCATAGCTTCCGACCGACGCCGATGGATTTGAAAACTGCTGCTGTTGCTGCGGCTGCTGCGGAGCTTGCTGCTGGCCAGCGCCGAACTCCTGCAAGATGGAATTCCTGCTCGAACCGTCGCCCTGCGCCGGCGCGGCCTGCGCTACCTGATTGCCATCACCAGATCCGGATTTCGAACCGCCTGACATGGCCTTCGCCAAATCATTGAGCAGTCCTTCCTGCTCGTCCTCTTTCGCCCACTTGCGGTTTGTCTTGTACTGATCCAGCCCGCCGTGAAGCAGCCCGGCCAGAAATGCCACGCCTGCATTGCTCATGCCACACCTCGCTATCAGAAGATGCGAGAGGGTTACATAGTCGGAACGGAAATACCTAGCTACGTTTGCGGTGCCACCGGCCACGCCACATTCATCGGATCGCACGTCTGCGGAAGATCGCGCAGCGCCTGGCGGTAGGCCAGCCACTCCGGCGGCACCGGCTCATTCAAATCGTGGGAGCGCAGCGTGACCCAGTCGCTGGCCGCCAACAGCCTATCGCGCTTGGCGCGGATCGTGGCCCACATCCCGTCTTCGTCCAGCTTCCACCCGCATGACACGTGGCAAAAACGGTGGTGCTCGCTGGGTCGTGGTGGCAGCGGCACCACGGATTGACCGTCTGAACGCACGGCATCTGGGTCCAACGGCCCCTCGGTTTCAATCACGTGGTGGCCCGGCGGTATCAATCCAGCAGGCGGCAATCCATGCGACGACGCGCCAGCCGATACGCACTTTCCGCTCGCATCGAACAATCCGTAGTGCGTGGTCATCGAAATGCCCCCGTCGCCATGAGCTGATATCTATCAAGCTGAACGCTGATGCTACTGGTCGCCACATTTTCAATCAGCAGATCGAATATCGCGTCCTTGGTTGGGTTGCCAAACCCCGTAACGCCAACGAAGCGTGTCCATGTTCCGTCAACAGATATAACGCTCTCACCAACTGTCGTCATCTCGCTACCCCAAATAGAGTACGGATCCGTCGTCATACGTAGCGTAAGCTTCATCGCGGCGCTGCCGCCGTTCGATAGGCCGCGAAATCCGAACATCGCCATAAGTGCGCATCCCGTGGAGTTAGCTGTATACGTCCACGGTATATACGCGACGGAGGTAGACGTGCCAGGCGCAATCGCACTCACCCCCGTGCCGCTTGACACTTGCATGGATGTCACCGACCCACCTGCGATTTTCAGTGTCCCAACAGCAGCATCCTGAATCTTCGCCGTGCTGATCGCTGCGTTTCCGATGTACGCGTTGGTAACCGCAAGCCCATCAATAAACGTCCCGATATTCCCGCTGCCGATACGCGACAGGACGTTCACGAAGTCCGTGGTTTTCATCACTGTGCCGTCCGGGAACAGCACCGTCTCTCCGATCTTTGCTCCCGTGGCCGTCGCCATCGCCCCCAGCCCAGGCAGGCGCTGTTGCAAATTCAGCCCGGCACCCGCATTGAAAATGATGTTGCCGTTGGTGTCCCTGATCGTCAGACCGTTGGTGTTGATCTTGGGCGCCGCAATCGTTCCGTCCACCAGCAAGTCACCCGTGATCACCATGCCTGGGTTCGACCACGCGCTACCATTCCAATAGCGCGTGACGTTGCCAATGGTCACCATGTCGCCAATCACAAGGTGCGCCGTCCCCACCGGAGCGCCAGCATTGCCCAGGGTTGTCCACACCTTCTGGCTGGCCGCAATGTCGCTCCACGTGCCACTGCCAGCGTTCAATTGCAGCGACCCGCGCAGCCCCTGAATCAGCGTCTTGTCGCCTCCCTGAATGCGCATCGTGCCATTCAGATACACGTTGCTGCGCATGTAGATGCCGTTGGCGTCGATCCCGAACGGGATGTTGCTGTCATCCGGCAGGTTCGTCATGCCGCCTGCGTAATCCGGCGACACGATGGCGAACTTGTCGGCGACGATGATGAAGGCCGAAGATGGCACACCGTCCACTTCCGTGGCCGATAGCCCGAAACCAGCCAGCGCACCGCCCGCCTGCACCTTCAGCGTGTACTGCGCCGACAGCCCGGCCAGCCTGTCCGCCGTCGCCAGCATCACCTCTTCAAGACTGGCACGCCCTTCGCTGCCGTCCTGGTAAAAGTTGCCAAGCGACGCCGCCAACTGGTTCACGATCCCCGCCTGCGCGCGATTGAGTTCGCTGGTGGCAAATTGCGTCTGCCGCACGCCGCTTGCAGCATCCTGCACAGAGGATGTCAACTGGCTGATCTGCATCGCCAGCGACAAGTTGGTGTTCTGGATTTGCTGTTGCGTTTGCAGAATGCTCGCTCCCAGCTTCTGCGCCTCCAGCGTCAGGCTGCGCAGCAGTTCCGCGCGCACCTCTGCGCGCATATCGTCAAAGCGCGTAGGGTCGTTGAGCGACTTCATCAAGTCCTGATAGAGCTTCAGGCGCCGTATCGAATCCTGAAACCGCGCCACCGCCTCGGCTGGCGTCATCGGCTGCGCCGTGCCGGTCACCGCCGTGGCGAGCGCGGTCACCTGGCTCGACAGTTTTTCGGTGGCATCCGTCAGCTCCTTGAGTTCGCGTTGCGTCACCACCCGCTCTGCGTCGTTGCCGCGCGAACCCTCGCGCACCTCAAGTCGCTCCTTTATGGCCGACAGAATCGCGTCCATGTGCGCGTTGCCGGTATTCGGAGTCGGAATGGCCGGCAGCCGCGCAACACCCGTATCGCGCCCGGATCGCAGCGAGCGCGGGTCGGTAATTCGAGTCAGTCCGGACACGGTCAAATCCCCTGCAATTCTGCGGTGCTGCTGGCAAACTGCACCCGCGTGATGCGCGCGGATGACTCAATCTCCACCTCATGCTCCATCGGCCTGCCAGCCGGCAAACGGAACGGCGCGATACCCGTCACCACCTCCTCGTGCATCAACTCTCCATCGCCAAACCAGCGCAACTTGGCAGGAACAGCATCGGACTGATCGCCGAACACAACGCCCCACGCCAGCGGAGCCTGCTTCTGGAACGTCTGCAAACCGCTCTTCCAGCGACCCGTGCGCCGGCCTTCATGAAAGCAGCGCACCACCTTATCGCCCGCCACCGCAAACAGCGCATCCGTCAACTCGTCGCGGCGCAACGCCGTCACGCCATCCAGACCCACCGTCACAAGCTTCTTGGCGTTGAAGTCCAGCGCACGGCAAATTCCGTCGTCAGACCAAAAGTAATAAACCCCCTCGTACTCAATGGCACGAATCGACTCCGGCCTGATCGCCGCCCAGTCCTCGCGCGCATAGTAGGCATCCGTCAGCAGTTGCGCGCTGGCTCCGGCGACCAGTACCAACCCGTCGTTGCTGGCGTACACCACGCCATCGCCAACCCCAACAATGCTGCGCGCTGAAACGCACGGCAGCAACTGCGGCAGTTTGGTCGCGCTCATGCTCGCCGAATCCGCCCCGCTGATCACGTAGGGATGCCCGCGCGTACCCACCAGCAGAGACTGCCCAAACACGCCAAGCCCAACGATGGGCGACTCGGTGGTGATCTGGTACTCAATCGGCCACGCATACGGGTGGTAAGGATCACCAAACGCCACGTAGTTGTCGATGTACCCGGCCAGAATGCCATTTGGCATCGCCACCATACCGCGCAGGTGCGGATCGTCGCCCTTGGGCGGCTTCACCTCCTGTGCGCTCGCGTTGTCCATGCGGTACGGCGGCTCCAGCCAGCCGAACGTCGGGCACACCTCGCCCAACTCCTGGCCCTTCACTCTGTCCACGAAAGCCAAGCCGTCGGCCACCAACCCTTCCATGGCGAACTGGTAGGCTGCGTCCTGCGTTCCCACATTGCTGCGGTAAATGCGCCACTTCTGGATACTCCGATTCGGTGGCGGAGCAGGAACTTGCCCGGCCACGGCATCGTACTGGCTCACCTCCAGCATCCCGCTGATCGGCGACGGCGCGCTTTCCCAACCCCAATCCGTCGTGTAGGTCACCACGTAAAAGCGCGTGTCGATGATCCTGTCTGCGTCAATGGCGATCAACCCGCCATCGCCCAACATGTTCTCGCCATTGATCACACCCGTCACCAGACTTGTCAGGTTGGTCAGCCTGCGCTGATACTCGCTGCAAATCTGGTTGTACACGCTAACCGACTGCGCCTTGATCTGAGCGATGCGCGTCACAAGCGACGCCACATCCTGCGCGCTCCTTGCCGCCTGCTGCGCACTGTCGTTTTGCGCGGCGTTGTACTCATCCAGTTGCCTGTAATACAACCACCACTCGTAACACATGGTGTTCTGGTTGAATTGATTGTTCCTGTCACCTTCTGCGATGTATATCGGAATCAGCGGGTTGCTCGCAGGAGGAAACTTCTGCTGGATCGTCGCCTTGTACTGGCTCCACGTCGTCATCCAAACGCCGCCTTCTGTTCCATCAGGGTAGACGTAGACGACACCTGTGGACGGCTTGGTTGGCGGCTGCGTCTGCGGCTGATTACCTCCAACGCCGTCGTTGCGCACCAGGTCAAGAGCCGCGCAAAAATCCTTCACCACCGACGTCATCTGCTGGCGCAGATCGGCAATCGACGCGCCGCCAGGATCAAACAGCGCGGCCAATCTGTCGGCAAGCTGGCTCGCCTGATCCTCCGTGAACGACGTTGTTCCGCTGCCCGTGCCATCATCGCCTGCTGCGCGCGGAACCTCGATTGCTTGCAGCGCGGACATCAACTTCGTCTCGTCGATCACGCACCACTTCGGAAAACACAGAATCGGAATGACGAATTGACCGTTGTGCTCGAACCCTGACAGGATTGGGTCGCGCAGCACGTCGGCCTTGCCAAGTTCCACGCTGCCAACGCCATAACCGCCATCGTCAGCCCACCACGTCAGACAATACATCTGGTCAGCGCCAGCAATCGGCGCTCCGTTGTAGATGTGGTATTCGGTCGCTGACTTTATGAGCGCATCCACAATCGCCGGTATCAGCGTTGCAGAAACCCACGTCAGCGCATCATCCATCGTGAACGAGTGCCCCTTGTTCACCGTCACGGAAATACCCGTCGGCGCCGGCACACCAAGCAACCTGTCCTCGCCCGTCGCGTCGATCACCCGCGCACGCCTCGTCCCATCATCAAATGTGAAATAGGTGCGCTCCGTAGCGTCGTCGTGCAAGTCGCCCTTGGCGTAGCTGCGCAGTTCTTGCGTCACCATCCATCCATCAGCATCGCTCGTCCGGTAATTTCCGTCTACTCCGCGCGCAAGACGGTACAGCGTCTGCGCTCCGGCATACGCAGCGTCCGCAAGCACCTGCGCATCGCCAAGCAACGGTCGAAACTCCACCGACGTAGCCAACAGGTTATCGCACACCTGCGCGCATGCCGCGCCCATGTCGCGCGGCGGAACCCGTGGCGCGATGCCCACGAACTGCTGGATATCAATGGCTGCCATTGTCAACTCCTGCTAGCGCAGCCCGCGCCGCCTCATAGTCCGCCGCGCAGTTCACGGCTGCGGCGTAAGCCGCGTCAGCGAATCCTGCGCGCTCGACTGCTCGCCCCTCACAACGTCCAAGCAGGTCGGCGAGCACACCGACGGCCTCTGCGGCGGACGGCTGGTCACTGGCAGCGCAGGCAACTGAACTTGCCGCGTCACGTTGATGGGCGGATTTGATGGCGGACAACTGCTCAAGCAGCCCGCGAGACTCAGCGCGAGCAGCAGCAATGCGAGTTTCATAAGCACGTTGTTCACGGATGGCGTCCTCTGCGTTTGTGGCGATGATGGTGTTCAGGTCGCGCTCGGCATCCGCGCGCTGGCTTTCGGCCTCACGTGCCTTGCGCTCGGCAAATGCCTTGTCTTTTTCAAGCGCGGCGCGTTCCTCGGACCACTCCTGCTTCGTCTGCGCATGCGCGACGTTCAGATTGGCGATGCGCATCTGCTGCACACCGCCAGAAAACAGCGCGCCGATGGCCGCAGCCACCAGCGCGACAACCCACGTCGGGACAAGGAATCCGAGCAGGTTCATGGTTCTCGATCAGCAGGGACGCGGACCGGGACCTGGGCGTTTTTTACCTTTGGCCATCGTTTACTCCTTCTGCCTTTCGGCGGTTCATGCAGTCACCATGGCTGCAATTCAAAAACCCACGCGGTCATCCGCCACTGCTGCGTAAAGCCGTATCCGCGCCACGGATAAGTATTTTTTCAATGCGTATCGTCAGTAAATCCAACTTGCTGGATATGTCCTTGACTGCTGCCAGATAGTCGTCGCGCCGCACGTAGCTCAGCGGTAAGTCGGCCTGTAGCTTGAGGAGATCGCGCTCAAGCCTGGCGATGTGCAGCGCGCTGTCGTGCCCGTTTTTCTCGATCACGCTCAACCTGCGAACCAGATCGCTTCCGGCCTTTTCCTGCGCGGTCTCCAGCGCCAAGAAATGGTCGTCAATGCGCTTGATGGCCTGACCAAGCAACCCGCCGACCAGCTTCCACACGATGCCGATCACACTTCCGAGGCCCGTGATTACAAGCCCGACCAGTGTCCAGAACTCAACCGTAAGTGTCATTTCTTCCATCCCATTTCCAAAGCAAACTCATAGCGTTGTCCCCCATGCGGCATAGCGCGGCTGCAAATCGATCAGGATGCGGCGCGGGTACTTCAGGTTTTCCGGGCAGTGCTTGATGGATCGGCTGGCCTGCCCGCATGCGGCATCGACCTGCTCGCCGGTGGGCAGAGCCACGCCAGTGGCCCGCGCCTCGTTCTGCCAGTGGCCCATGCCGCCGTTGTACCCTCGCAACGCAACCCACATGCGGTCACGCGCCGTGTAGCGCGCCGGGGCCAGGCCGAACAGGTATTGGTCGTAAACCACCATGGCGCGCATGGCCCACGCCGGGTTGAATGGCTGGCCTGCGGCCAGTGCAGGGTCGCGCCCGGCAATCCAGTGCGCCGTGGCCGGCATGAACTGCGCCAGCCCAAGTGCTCCAACGGGCGAAACCGCATCGTGCCGCCATCCGCTTTCCGCGTGAATCTGCGCCGCGAACACTGGCACCGGCGCATCCATGCCCCACACCGCCCGCGCCGTGCGCGTGAGACTGGCTCGATAGGCCAGCGCGCCAGCAGGCGGCGCGGCGCTCTGCGCACCGGCGTAGCCAGCGGACAGCAGCAGCGCAATGGCCAATGTGGCGCGGCGCATGCCTACATCCCAAGGGCCAGGCCGACCACTACCGCGCCCACAATCACAGCCCTGCGCAGCAGCGCGGCGCCAAAAATCCAGCGGTAGCCGGTAATCACGGGGAAATCCGCCTTGCCGTCCGGCGTGTTGCGCCCGCCTCCGCGCCACTCGCTCACCAGGTAACTGTCGGGCCGCGCGTAGGGGAACAGACCGCGATCAGCCCAGTAACCGATCACAGTTCCAAGCGCGAGTAGCGCAGCCTTGTACAGCACAACTGGCAACTGCACGGGAGATGACCAAGCGATCACGCCAAGCAGTAGTGCGGACACAACCAGCCACGAGGTGGTACGAGGGAAACGATGAAATGCACGCATATCAAACTCCTTTTTTGAATCAACCCCACCGCCGAAAACTTGCCCACGTCGCAATCACAGACGCTCGCCCCACGCCGCTCTCCGTCGCGCGAAGGATGTCAAGCTTGTATCCAACGTTGCGCCACAACGCGAATGGGCCGATCTTTTGAACGCTGCGAAATTGGTAGCAATCGCCGCCGTCCCAGAGCAGCACCCATCCTGCTACGTCGCCCAAGCGCGGCACGCTGCCAGGCTCTGAACTCGCCAACACAATCGGGCGCTCGATCACGTCCTCGCCAAGCTCAACATCGCGCTGGCTTGCCACGTTGCGCCACGCCAGCCACACCCAGCGCGCATACCAGCCGCGCGGGTGGCCGCTCAGACCGAACAGCTTGCGGATGACGCCCCACGGCCAGCCTTTGACGTAATAGGCCACCACATCCTCGTGAGCCAAGCGCATGTCGCCATAGCGCAGCGCCTCCACGCCTGGAGGTTCCTTGCGGTCGTTGGTACAAATCCACTTGCCCGTGTCGTTGTCGTACCAGAAATACGCATCCCCGTTGGGGCTTTTGTTGTTGCGCCAATACTTGAGTTCTTCCGGCAACTCGTCCGCGTCGAACGGCAACTTACGCAGCGGGCCAAACAACACGAACGGCGCCCGCACTTTGTCCCAGAGCGTGCGCGACAGCGGTGACAGCTTGTCAGCCCGGTCAAAACACGCCATCGCCATCAACTTGTGCTCTGGCGCAATATCCAGCGCCTGCACGCGCAGCGCCACATCCACGCGCCCTTCGGCCTGCGCGAATAAAACGCCGATAACCAGCAGCGCGATCAACGCAGCCAGCGCCAGTACGATGTAGGGCAAGATCATCATGTGATTGCTCCAAGCCGCGTTCCCGTGGCGACCCATGTGATAAACGAGTTACCGACGACGGCAGCCCCGCCAGCGCCACCATTGCCGCCACCAATCACGTTAGGGGCTGCGGCACCCCACTCGCCACCTTTACCTGCGCCTGGTCCGCCATAGCCAGGGCCGTCAAACGTGCCTGGAGAACCGCTGCTGGTTCCACCGGTGTAGCCCGATCCTCCAGCCGCCGCCGTTCTGCCTGATCTCCCGCCACCGCCGCCCCCGTTGTTTGGGTATCCGCCTCCGCCACCGCCTCCTCCGCCAATCGTCCCACTGTTGGTTACAGAGATAGCCGCTTGCGCGCGCAACGCAGTGCCGCCATCTTTTCCTGGTAGGACGCTTGTGGTGTAGCCGCCGCCAGCACCACCCATCCCAATGATGTGGCCGTTGTTGACCAGCGCCAACATCGAACCGACCGGAAACGTCGCCCCGGTATCAAACGCATACTGCGCCGTGCTGTTGGCAGAAACCACGATCCCGCTGTTGATCGTCACCGTCGCGGCCAGCGGCATCACGCCGTCCCACCCCGCCGCGAGCGCGTCCGTGCGCAAGTTGTAGTTGGACGTGTCAACGCTGATCGTCTTGTTAAAGACGAACGCAGGCTGCACCATCCATGGAGCCATAAGGATCCCGCTCATGACAGTCCCGCCCCCGCAGCAATCCAGGTGTCCGTCGCAACCTTGCGCAGCGTCGCCACACCGTACCCGGCCAGCGTGCGGTTACCCGTGGTCGTTGTGCCTGCCAGCCGCAGCGTCACGCCGGCAGCGGCGGTGATCGTGATCGCGGCGAAGCCGGTGTTGGTAACCATGACTGTCGCGCCAGTTGGAAGCGCGACCGTGGCGTTGGCCGGAACCGTGACGCCAGCCGTGGTATCGATACTCTTGCCGCGATCAGTCAGCGCTAGTGTGTAAGCGGCAGACTTAACGTTGCCGTGAATATCAACAGCCCAGTCATAAAATCCGTCAACGTTATCCTGTACTTGCCCAAGCGTAAAAAACAGCGACCGCATTATTTCAGCGGTCACCCGTTGCGCCACGGTAGCACCAGCAGCAAATTCATTTTTTGTGGACTCAAATATCCCAAGACCCCGGCTTATCGCGTAAAGCGTGTTCGGCGCATTCGTAGCGTCCCTGGCGACATCCATTACTTCAAACCCGTCGTCATCCTGTACGACCACGACAAAACTATTATCAAACCCGCCGTATCCGTTGCGCTCTCCTGAATCTGGAAACCTCGATCCATCTTCTATTTGTATTTCGTTGCTAAAAGTCTCAACCGCGCTTGTCAGTTTCGTCCGCGCAAAATTACTGAACTGCCATCCCATTTCAAATCTCCTTAATCCTGAACGCAAGCTCACTCTGATCCACGCGCCCTCCCTCGGTGGTCACGTTCACCTCCACCACGTAGCGATCACCGTCCTGTCCGCCGCCAACCCACAGCTTGACGATCTGATCCGTGAAGTTGCTGCTGTCAACCGTCAGCGTGTTCCCGGCGCCAAGTGCACGGATCGTGTGCTCCACCTCCACGATCTTGTCGCGCATGGGTGAGAGCCATTCGCGGTAATCAATGTCGTAGTCCTTGAACTCGACGGGCTGTTTATCGAATCGCTCCAGGATCATCGTCGTCACCTACCCACATTCACGCCCATGCGCGGTTCTTCTGGTCGGATCACTCCGCGTACTTCCTCTGGTCGAATCACGCCATCAAACGCCGGAGGCATGTGCCGCCACATCCGTATGACCTGCGCAAACAGGTAGCTCTCGCCTTCCATCCACGCCGACGAAAACTGACCCCGCCCGTGGTAGCCAAGCAGTTCGCTGTCTCCTGCCATATCAGCGCCAATTGGTGAACCAAATCCAGGCTCGGTCAGCACATCCGACGTACCCACCATCGCGGCGCCTACGTAGACAATGCGCCCCACGGATGGCTCCGCATTCGCCTCCCCAAAAACATGCATCCGCACCTTCTTGGTGGCCCCGGCAGATGCCAGAAGCTCGGACGAACCTTGCATGAGCGACGTCACGCCGTCATCCAACACGGGCGCCGTCAAGAACGACTCACCCACCAGCTCCGCACCTACGTACACAACGCGGCGCGCGGGTGCTTGAACTTGCGCCTGGCCATCCAGCGTCGCCTCGACCTGGGCAGACAAACTTATGTGCGCTTGCGCGTCCGCCTCCCCGAAAACGGACACCCACGCTTTCTTGGTGGCGCCACCCCATGCAAGCAACTCCGCGCCCCCTTGGGCATCCGCTGAGACACTGCGGAGAGACTTGACTTGCGCCGTCAAACTGGAGTCGCCCTCCAGCAGCGCGCTGGCTTCCACGGACAGGACACCGCCGCTCGCAAGCTCCACGCTCGCAAGCTCGTGCCCCGCCAGTTCGCCGCGCCCAAAGAACACGTCAGGTCTCCATGATCTTCGTCGTCGTGCGAATGATCGGCACGGTGCCGTTCTGTATCAGCAAATCAATCGGCTGGCCTGCACTATCCAGCAACCTGCCGGACCACATCCATATACTGTTGGGGACACCTACAGCCATATGCGTGGCCGTGATAACCGGCCCAGTATCCGTGCGTTCCCCGAACGCGATCTGCGCTGCGGGCGACGCGGAATTACCCGTCACCACCCATCCCGTCCCGTCACGCGCCACGGCTACGCGGGCGTATCCCGTATAAGCCACCTCGTTATTCGACGGGTCTCCGGAAAGGAGCGGTGCATCGGTATGCAACGACACATGCAACACCGTAGCTGCGTTCGTTGCAGCGTTGGCGGCAAGCGATGCAATCGGCGTGCCGTTGAGAATAAGTTTCAGCAAAGACCCGCTGAACGGGGTTGATTTGGCAGCCATGGTGGTTTCCTTTCAAAAATCAGGTTGCGGTCGGGTCGTCGGTTGTTCCTGGCCGCGCAGGTGCAATACCCAGCGCATCGGCCATCGCCTGGTAATGCGCGCTCGCCAGCGCAGCGTTGGCGCCGTACTCGGCGTCCTTGCTCCATGCGCGGTACAGCACGTAATGGCGCAGCGCCTCTGCGTATTCGGGATGAACGGTGATGGATCCAGTGCCGTCGGCTCCAATGGGAACTGGCTTTAGCGCCAGCATCGCCACCACCTGCACGCCTTCCTGCACGGGCGGGTACACGTCAAAGCGGTGCGGCTGGCGCTGGTCTTGAATGAAATGGATCACGGCAATCTTTTGCGTGCCTGCCGTCCAGCCAGGCGCCGAAGCATCCAGCGCCGCGCGCGCCACCTGCCGGATCGCTGTCTGCCTGCCATCGGCATTGCGCAGCAACTCCAGCAGCGCAAAGCAATCATCCGGCACAGCCTGCTCCACGCCGGCAGCAAGCGCCACAACGCGCTCAACAGCCGTGGCGTCCGGCGCCTTGGTCAGAATAAAACGCTGGCCGTCGTTGACGTAACCGGACAGTTCGGCGAGAGTCCAGCGCGTGTACGACGGGACGAACTCATTGCCGACCTTTTTGCCGTCCTGCAACTCTGTTGCGGCGGCTTTGATGATCGTGAGCGCATCCATGTCAGCACCACACCTGACGCGCGCGCGGCGTCATATCGGTCACGCCGCGCCAAGCAGAAAGCCGCGCACGCGCCATGCCGTAATCGAACTGCGCCGCATACACCTGCGCCAATTGCGGATTGCTCCACGGCTGACCCGGATCGGCCATCAGCAGCGCGCACACGCCAGCGGACAGAACGCCGCTGTTTTTATCGAACACCGCATCGTCTACACCGGGAGCTTTGTCGGTAGGCTCCAGAACCACGCGGAAGCGAATCTCAGAACCTGCTGCAATGCCATCCGTCGTCTGGAACGTCAATCGTCCAGGCACCACGTGCGCACCCTGCAAATCATCCGGCGCGCGCCGCGAAAACGAAAATGGCAGCATGGGCCGCGCGCGGCCATCCACCGTCATGCGCTCCACCACCACCACCTGCGCATGCATGGGCAACTTCACGTCGTACTCGCCCGCTCCGTCCACCTTCACCGCATCCGTCCACACCGTCCAGCAGCGGCTGCTGCGGCACAACTGCTGCGCCGCGCGGATCAGCGCGCGATCCATGCGCGGCTGCGGCACGCTCGGCAGCACCGGCAGCAGATCCGTGGCAATGTCGGCGGCGGTACGCATGGCCGGTCAGATCAGGCGGCAGCCTTGCGTGTGGCAGCCTGTTTGGCGGCAGGCGCGGCCACGGGCGCTGCGGCGGCCTGTTTCGGCGCGGCTGGCGCGCCACCGTCAGACGGGTAGAAATTGCCGGTGTCCAGCAGCCTTGCCGCCAGCGCATCCGGCACGTCGGCTTCGGTTTCGCCATCGCCCGTGGGCGTGAAGGCGTAGGTTTTGCCGGCATCCGCCACGATCACCGTACCGTCTGCACGCGGCTTGATGGAACAAATCAGTTTCATATCGACCTCGAAAAAAAGCCCGGCTGAAAGTCGCCTCGCAGCCGGGTCAGCCCAGGTGAACCGGGAGGAGACAACCGTTAAACGGGACTGCGGTAAGCCACGGTCAGGCCCAGCGTGCCCGCCGTGCCGCCGGCTGCGGTGAACTTGACGGCAATCAGCCGATCCACACCTGCCTTGCGCACGGAAAGCAGCGCGACGGTCGGAGCAACCTGCACGGCAGACGCAGCGCCCACGGTCACGCCGGTGGCCCATGGCGCTCCGCCGTCGCGCACATCGGTGGAAAGATCTGTGCCGTCGGCATTCAGAATGCCGATGCTGATCGCCGCAGAACCGCCAAGGCCCGTGCTATCCACCAGCAGCGGCAGCGCCGGCGTGCAGCCCGCCGGCAGGATGCCGATCACGCCAACGTTATTCGCTGCGCTGTCGCCAGCCGTGCAGTCCTGCACAAAGCGCGGCGCCAACACAGAGACGTCATCGGAGGTAGGAACCGGACGGCGTCCGGAAATGGTGTCGTTTTGCTGTTCAAACATGATGATGATCCCCTTGCTGATCCGTTACATCAGGCCGCGACAGGCTCGGCTGCGGCGGTGTCAAGGGCGAACACGCCCATGTCCTGCTTCTTGCCGTTGATGCTGAAGGTGGCCTTCTTGACGCCAAAGATGGAGCCGGACGTAATCACGACCTGGTTCCCACGGTCGTCCATGTCCTCGTACCACTGGATGCGGTTGCCCGTTCCCGGAGAACCGAACGCGATCACGCCGGCCTGCGACCCCATGAACAGGGCGCGCGCGGCGGAAACTTTCTGCGTTGCCCCGGCGTTGTTGAAGCGGATCACATTGCGGTGGCTATGCAGCACCACATTGCGGTACATGCCCAGGCTGTTGGAGAAGATGGGCGACTTGTTGCCCACCGCCGTGGTCAGCGCCTTGTTCCAACTCAGCCACGTGTTGTCGCCGGACTCATTGCGCAGCGCCTGTTCCTGCCACGGGTGCATCACCAGCACATAGTTTTCATCGCCGCCATTCCAGCGCGTGGGCTGCAATACCGGGATATCCGTCGCGCCGCCGCCCTGCGTCTGCGCACGGGTAATCATGCGGTCGATGGCCGACAGGCTCATCGTGTCAGTGGGCGCCAGATTGTCGAACGCCGTGGCAGCCTTCCCGAAAAAGTGGTGCTCCGCGTCCGGAGGCGACAGCGGATTGATGGCGGAAATATTCGTGAACCTGTCTTTCAGGATGAAGTTTTCATTCACGCCGCGCGCGCCGGATATGTAGATGAAGCACAGTTCGTCCATGAACCGCGCCCACCAATTGCCTTGCGACAGCTTGGCCTTCTGCCGCAGATCGTGCAGCGTGCGCTTGCGCGTCATGCGCCCGCCCGTGTTCATGCCGCAACGCAACTGATCGATGTACACGGAGTCCGTGTAGAAGCGCATGGCTTCTTCCTTGCCCTCCAGCACATCGTCGCCCACGATAGGCTCCATGCGCATTTCCATCAGCAGGTCGTACTTGACTTCCTCGCCTGCGTCGCTTTCCAAATCGGTGATGATCTGGATGGGCATTTGCGACGTGTCACCCTTGCCGAAAAACTTCTGACCCCAGTACGCCTTCTGGCTGACATCCAGCCAAAGCGATGCGCTGTAGCGCTTGACTGCATTTGGGGCGTTGACCCCGATAACGGTGCGTGCCATGTGAGTGTCCTTTCCATGATGGCAATGACCTCGGCGGCACTCCTGCGCTCACCTCTCTTGAAAAGCTAGGCTGGATGTTGATCGCCTGCCTTGCGCTGCGAATTTGCGCATAGTCGGAACGAAACCGGCAAACTTATTTCCTGATGATCACGCGCCGGCGCATGAGGATCGCGCACGATGGTCATGCTGGCCGGCGCGCTCACCTCAAGGCGCGCCGCGCGACCGGCCTTGCGCAGCACCCGCACCGTCACGCAACCGCCTATTTCAATCTTCTCGCCCGGCAGCAAATCAAGCGTCAGCGCCATGGGGCGTCACACCTCGGCTGTGTAGCGCGCGTAAGCCGCAGGATTGGTTCGCATCAGATTCTCCAATGCGTTCTCCAGCTTCACGCCTTCGAGCTTGTCCAGGTGGGCGAACTCGCCAAGATCGGCTCCGTTATCCGCCGCCGGCACATTGGCAATCGACGCCGCCGCCTTCGATAAATCAGGCTTGCGCGCCGCCGCCGCATCCTTGATCGCCTGCGCAGCCTGCGCGGCAGCCGCTTGCGCATCCGGCTTGGCCGCAGCCTCGCCGGGCGCCTTGCCGGTCTTCATGAACATCAGCACGCCATGCGCCTGCCGCAGCAAATCAAGCTTGCCCTGCGCCGGTTGGGACGGATCAAGCCCACGCTCGATCATCAGAGTCTCCACCTGCTTACCAAGCGCCAGCGCCAGCTTGTTGTCCTGCGTGTAATCTGGCGCGCCATCTTGGCCCTTGATCTCGCCAGCCAGCGTCTGCATCGCCTGGTTCCATCCGTCGGCCTCGCGCTGCGCCAGTTGCGCCTGCGCCTGCTGCGCCATCTCGCGCGCGATCTCGGCACGGCTGGCCACGGCAGCCAAATCCGACTGCTCGCGCGTGAGCGCGCGCAACTGCTTGTTGTAGTCCTGCTGGTCAATCGCGCCGTCGGCCAATTGCTGATCCAGATCGAGGAACTTGCCCTCCAGCGCCTTCGCCCGGTCTTCGTAGTCCTTGGGCACCTGATACTGAAACACCGCCAGACTCTCCAGCGGAGCCTGCGCGGCAGGTTGCGCCGGCGCTGGCGCGGCAGCAGCTTGCGGCGCGGCTGCGGCAGGCTGTTGATCGGCAGGCTTTTCCAGCGCGCCGGCGGGCGCGGCAGCTTCGGTCTGCGCGGCAGCGGTCTCCTTCGCGGCAGTCGGTGCATCCGTGGCGGCTGCTGTGGGTTCGGCAGTCGCGGCAGCTTCGCCAGAGCCTGCCTCGTCCTTGTCGTCATCATCGCCGTCTGTCTGTCCCTCGCCATCCTCGGCGTTCAACTCCAGCGCCAGCGCGGCGCGCTCGTCGTCCGTGAGCAAATCCAGATGCTGGTCGCCAGCCTGCGGCTGTGCATCGGTCTGGTTCGTGGTCGTGGTGGTATCGGTGGCACTCATGCGCTCTCCTTGGGTTGGTTGAAAAAAACTCATGCCGCCGCGCCGTCGGCGGTCGGAATCTGTGAAGGTTTCTGTGCTGGCATGGCCGTCGCCGTCTGCGTCAACGCATCCACGCGCGCTGCCACCTCGTCGATGCGTTTGCCGATCTCGTCGATCTGCGCCGTCGATGCCAACCGCAACTCGGCCACCCGCACGCTGGCTTCGGCGGAAATACGCGCCGCCTCCACCCGCCCATCCGACTGCGCACGCATCGCCGCAATCTCGCCCTGCGCGCGCACCAGTTGCGCTTGCAGCCGTTCTATCTGGCTGCTCGCTTGCAGCCTGGCCTGCATCACCGCGTCCTGCACCGCCGTGGCCTGCCCTTGCGAAAGCTGGCCCTGCGCCTGCGCGGCGTGGGTCTTGGCCTCCAGTTCGGCGGCGCGCGCGTTGATCTCGCGCACCTTGGCCTGCGTCTCCTGCAATGCCAGTTGCGCCTGCTGCGCCTGCATCTGCATGGCCTGCTGCTGCTGGGCCTGCTGCGCCTGCATGGCCTGCTGCTGCTCAGGCGTGGGAGGCTGGCTCGGATCAGGCTCGCCCGTCATGCGGCGGAACTCCTGCGCGATGGCCTCATGGTTGGGCAGGTCGGAGAAGTCGAACGCCATCGTCATCATCTTCAGAGCCAGCATCGGCGGCACGTTCGGCGCCGTGGCGATCTTGTTCAGGCTGTCGAACATCACCTGCCGCAACGTTCCGGAATAGTCCTGCTCGCTCACCACGAAGTCGGCCTGGCTGGCCGTAATGTCGTCCAGGTAGCGCACCGTACCGTCGGGCTGCACCTGCGGCTGGTTGATCCTCTTCCACTCAATCGCGCCGCGCTGCCCCGTGATGCGAATCACGCGCTCCTGCGTCATGAACTGCTCGATCAGCGAAAGCTCCTTCTGCCCGCTGATCCGCGTGGAAAGACGCAGGTTGTCGAACGGCTCGGTGGTCACCACGCTGCCCTGCAACTGCCGCGCCTTGATCGCCTCGCCGCTCACTGCATTGGTCTGCCTACCCAGATTCTCGTCGGCCACGCCCGCGCTTTTCTGGATGCTCGCTGCATCCAGTTGCAGCATGTTCAACTGCGCCTGCGCGCCTTCCGAGTCGCGTCGCAACGCCAGTTCGGCGCCCTTCTTCTTGGTGATCACGCCATCGGGACGCGCAGCCTCGTCGCGCAGACTGTCCCAATCTTCGGTCGCATCCTCGTCTGCGATGATCTGGTTCGTGTTGTACAAAAACGACGCCTTGGAAGCGCGCTTGTTCAAATCCATCTGCACATCGCGCACGCGCCGGATCGTGCCATAGGGCATCCCGTCGCGCATCCGGCGGTAACACCATACCGGCGTGAGGCTGAAATCGTTGTGCCGCCACGGCGCCAGGCTCGCGGCCAGCATACCGGCCTCCACGAACACCGCCACATGCATGCGCATGGCCGTCTTGTCCACGATGCCCACGCCATGATCGGTCTGCGCCGCCTGCATCGCCACCGGGTCGAACGGCGTCACCGCCACCCCTTCCAGAGGCCCATCCTCCAGCACCTGCACCGTCACCGGATCGCGGTACTGGCACTCGTATATACGCACCACGCGCCGGCTGTGCAAATCGCCCGTACCGTCGAACATGCCCGACGCGCCAAGGTAGCGCATGCGCGCCGATTCGCCATCGACCTGCGGCATAGGCCCGCCCCAGCCGCCACGCTCGGTGTCATTCACCGCCACCGTCAGATAGTCGCTGGCAGCGCGCTCCAGCAGTTCGCGCCGCTGCGGGAACATCGCCAGCGCCACATCCAGATCAACGTCGCGCCAGCGGAACACGTAGCGGCAACCCGACAGATCGGGCGAACGAATCGCGCGGCTGTCGTGCAGCACATTGCGCCAACTTTCATGCTGCTTGTAGATCGGCTCCTTGCTCGCGTCGTCGCGCACACCGTCGTCGATCCAACTCAGCCCGCACTTGATCGCCTCCGAGAACGCCGTCGAGCGCACATACTCCGCCCGGTTCACGTCGTTCATGTACTTCATCACCTTGGTCTTCACGTCGGCAATCGCCACGTCGTCCTCGGTGCGCGGCAAAACGTTGGAGTCGATGCGCGTGCGCCGCTCGGTGCCGATCAGCCAGTCCACCATGGGCGCCACTTCGTTGTAGACCAGCGGCACCTGCCCGCGCGAGCGCACCTCGGCGGCGTCATCCGGCATCCATTGCGCGCCGTCGTACATATCGGCGTCAATCGCCATTTCCAGCCTGTTTTCCGCCTGCAACTCGCGCTCGGTCATCAGCCACGTCAACAGCCTGCGGTGCAGCGCACGCATGGCGGCGCTGTCCATGGCGTTTTCCGGCTGCTCTGGCAGCTCCTGATCCGCGTCGCGGAACAGCCCATCGCCGGGCGCCTGATGATCGGTACGGGTAAACAGAGCGGCCACGGTCAAGCTCCAAACGTCAGCCCTGCGGGCCGGTCATCGCGCACCTCGTGCCCGCCAAGGGTCTGCCCGTTGGCGCGCACCACGGCCTCGCCCATCACCACACCCTTGCCAGGCTCAGGCTCCGGCGGCATCCTGCGCAAATCCGTCAGGTGGTCGTAAATCAGCCCGCCTATGCGCGACGCCTGCCCATCCATGCCAAGCACCTCGCACGCCTTGACGGACTGTCGCGCAAGGTAGCGCGGATCATCCGCATACATCCACGCCGCCGACTCGCACACCACGAACCACGGCGCACCCCTGCGGTGCGTGGGCAGCAGCACAATCGCGCGCTCTCCGTTCACCCAAGTCAGGATCAGTGTGATGTCGCCCAACACACGCACTTTGTGCGCCTGGGCCGTGTTGATGGTCACGCTCATGGGACGCGAGCGTTGCATAGTGGGAACGAAAACTCACACAGCCAATTGAGCGTCCATCAGCGCCAAGTCACCCGCCAGCGCCTGCCTGATCCCGGCCAGCTTGATTCTGTATCCATGCCACGCCGCCGGATGGTGCCTGCGCATGTACGCCTGCCGCCCATCGTCCCACCACGCCGTGCAAGTCAGGCAATCGCTGCCGTGGTGTGCCCCCTCGTCGTACCAAGGCGCGCGCGGCAAATCGTGTTCGCGCGCGTAGGCGTCCACCCGCGCCGTGTCCCACTCAAAAATCGGGTAGTGCGCCTCGATTCCGCCGTCCACCTCGCCGCTGCGCACCGGGTGCGCCGCGTAATCCTCGCCGCGCACGCCGCGCACGATGCAGGTAATGCCGTCGGCCAGCATCCGCTGGTGCATGGGCCACATGATGTTGTTCCAGCAGCACTCGTAGCGCGTCACCAGCCGCTGCGCGCAGCCGCTCACCATCCGGCCCAGCGGCGTCGCGCACGCCGGCAGCACGTCGGTCGGGTCGCCATGATCCATGCGCCAGCGCGGAGCGTCGGTCTGAATGCGCACAGCCTTGAAGCCGAGCATGGTTTCCAAAATGGAAACAACTGCCAGCGTCTCCGGCCAGTCATCGCCCGTGTCCGTGAAGTAAACCGTCATGCGCGGCAGCAAGTGGCGCACCACGTGCAGCGCCACCACCGAGTCGCGCCCGCCGGAAAGCTGAAACGCCACGCGCTCATGGCGCTCGAAAATGCCGTCCGCGCTCATATCGCGATGGCAATCCCGCCGATGGCAGATCCAAGTCCTGCCATCCCTGCCGCATCCGCGTTCTGCCCCTGCATATACGCATTCGACTGCGTACCGTACATACTCGTCGCGTTGCTTCCCATCTGCCCGGCAGCCTGCCCGATGGCCTGGGATGGAGAAAGCATACCGCCCACCCCTGCATTGATCGCGTTCTGCCCCGCCCCCATCGTTGCCAGCCCCGCTTGCTGCCCTGCCATCGTCATCGCCGGATAACCCGCCAGCGCATTGTTGGCGCGATCCGTCAACTGCCAACCTTCCTGCCGCGCCGTATCGCGCGCCTTGTTGGCCGCGCCCGCCAGCGCCAGCCCTTGCGATGCCGCCATCTGACTGCCGAACGCCGCAAAGCGACCGTCATTGGGGTTCACCCCCGTGCGTTGCAATGCCCTCGCCTGCTGATCAGCCGCATTGGAAAACTGCTGATTCACATCCCCCGTGGCCTGCGCCGCCAGTTTGTTGGCTTCGTCCTGGGTGTTGAACCGCTGCGCGTCCTGAACGATCCTGTCCTGAATACCCGTCAACTTGTCGCGCTGACCCAAGGCAAACTGCCGGTCTTCCTGCGCCTGCTGCCATAGCTGTCCAGACTGATTGATAGCCTGCTCAAGTTGCCGTCGCTGCAACGGCGCAAGGTCTTCGCTCATCGCCATCATGCGGCTGATCGCGTCGTCCTGAATACCAAGGCTCCTGACCTGCGCGGCGATCAGCGCCGGATCTGGCGCCGGCGCGGAATTGTCCTTACCCATGTTTGGAACTCCCCAAAAAACCACGGTACGGCGCGCGCACATCGCCGCGCTCCAGCCGGTAAATCAGCACATCGCTGTCGCCGTCGGCCCTCGGCAGCAAGGCCACCGCACGCGACCCAATCCTCTCGACAAAGCGCATGCTGCGCTCGTTGCTCACACAAATACGCGCCCATGCACGCTCGCAGCCGCACACCACAAAGATGTAGCGCAGCATCGCGCCCAGCAGCGCCCGCGTCAGATCGTGCGGCGACTCAAACGCCGCATGCGCCCAGATGTTCTTGCCGTCGTACAGCTCGAACAGAAACGCCGCCACCACGCGCCCATCGCGCTCAAGCCCGATCCCGCGCATCCCCAGGCACAGCGTCGCGCCCGTGCGCGCCAGCGCAAAGCGCGCCACGCGCTCGAAATCGAAAGTGATGTTGCCGCCAGCCATGCCGCGAGCGTTGCATAGTCGGAACGAAGACCGCGCCCTGCGTTATCCACAGAAATCGTGGACTAGTCTGTGGGCAACGTTGTGGGCAAGGTTCACACCGCCCACGGTGACACGTTGCGCCGCTTGATCCTCACCGATACGCTGGCCGTTCCAGATTGCAGCAGCCCGCTGGCCCGCGCCTGCCCGAACTGCCGGAACGCATCCGCCGCATCCGACTCCGGCCCGTGAAACGGCTGATCCTTCCACGTTCCACGCCGCTCGTCCCACGCCTTGCGGTAGTTATCCAGATCGCGCAGCCCCTCGGAGCATTTCGTTTCGTCGAACCAGCACGATGCCAGCGCCTGGCGCGTCTGCTGGATGCCGTCGATCACGTAGGCAATCCTGTCCACCACCTCGAATTGGTGTCCCGGCATCAGCTCCTGCATCAACTCATGCATCGACTTGTTGCGATCCTTGGCCGTGCCCAGCCGCTTGGCATCCGCGTCATGCGGCAGATAGTGCCTGCCGTACACGTGACCCTGATCCAGCAGCCATTTGGCATAAAACGCCGGCGGCTCTCCGCTGTCCTTCATGAACCCGATGAACCTGTCCTCCACCCCCACCCGCTGATGCAGCCAGATCGCCGTGTTGTCGTTGGCCCCGATATCCCAAAACGAATTCACCGGCACGCCCGGTTCCACCGGAATATGCGGAACGATCCGGTTTTCCTGCCGCGCCTTGGACAGTTGCGCCGTGTAGTAGCAACCCTCGCGCGGCACGCGGAACGGCTCATCCGCATCGCTGGGGTATTCCTGCCACATCAACGGGCGCTCACCAGCAAAGTTCGCGCCATTGAGCGTCGCCACGTACCACGCGCGCTGCGCGTCATCCAGCGTGATATACAGCCGCGCTTCCAGTTCGTCGAAATAGGCTCGGTCGGCATCCGTGATGACCACGCCATCCGCGTCAATCCGGTACTCCGGCGCCTCCCACCACGCGAAGAAATGCAAACGGTAGTCGCGCGACGTGAGCGGTCGGCCCAGGTCGGCCACCTCCTTGGCCCGTCGCACCATGTCGTAAAACCTCCCAGACGCGCCCTCCGCCGTCGATTCCACGATCACGATCCCGCCCTCAGGAACAGCAGGGATCGAGCCGGTCACAATCTCGCGCGCCTTCTCCGGGTAGCGCGCCCCGATCTTTCCCATCTCCGACACGTGCAGCCGGTGCATCGTCCCGCCGCGCATGCTGGTCGCCACGCGGATGCTGGCCCCGTTGTGCCCGAACGAAACCTCCTCGCTGGTGCGCTGCTTGAGCGGCAATGCGGCCTTCAACTGCGCCGGCAGCCGGTCGTAGGCAAACAGAATCTTGCCCAGCAGATTGCCCGACGTCTCCTTGTCCTGAGCGATGATCCCGCACGCAATCGGCTCGCGCGAGAACAACGCCGTATCCAGCCAAAGAAGGCAAACCAGCGTGGAAAAACCCAACTGCCGCGCCTTCAGGATCAGGTTGCGAAAGTGCATCCGCGCCAGCAGCCTGCGCTGCGCCCTGTTGGGCACGAAGATTTGCACCAGCGCCCCATCCGCGTCCTCGGCCTCTCCCTTGGAAACGATCCAGTACAGATGCGACAGCCGCCAGGCCGGGTCGGACAGCCGCTCGGTCAACTCAGCAAGTTCATCCATCGCCCAGCGCCAATCCGTCCGGCCCCACCGTGCGCCCCAAAATCGCCGCCGCCAGCGCCCGCAACGAATCGGAGTGCTGCCGGTTGTCCTCGCGGTACAGGCCAAGGAACTTCGCCAGCTTCTCCTGCGCCGCGCCCTTGTCCCATAGCCGGTATTTCAGCCTGCCGTCCTTGTCCACCTCCACCGACGCCACCGCAGCAGCCATATCGTCGTCCAGTTCTCCGAGGTTTTTCAAGCCGCCATCCTTGTCCACCAGCCCGCGCGGATCGGCCAGCGCCAGCCGCAACATCTCCCGCAGCAGCCTGTTCCTGTCCACCACCACCTCGTCGGCGGCAGCCTGTTGCATCTCCTTCACCCTTGCGGAAACCTTGTGGAGGCTCATCATCCTGGATGACTCCGACCAAACCGTTTCAGGCTTCCATTCACGCGAACGCGGATACGCAATCCTGTACGCCTCGGACTGCAACCTTCCTCGCGCCACCTCCCGCGCAAACGACTCCTGCTGCGCCGTCAGTCCATGCTCGTTGATCGCACTCATGGCTGCCCCAACTGCGCCAATCGCTGGCGTATACGCTCGCGCGCCGTGTGCAAGTTTGCCCGTCCATGAGGACGCTCCATCCGCTTGTCCAACAAGCTTGCCAGCGCCTGCAACTCGCGCACCTCGTTCTTGCTTCCTTCGCCCGGCATACGCAGCGTCGCGCGCAGCCCATTGGCGCGCTGCGCAGGAGGCTTCGCGTTGCGGCTGAAATTCGGAAAAGGCCACGGCGGTCGCTGCATCACCTCACCTCCATCTCCAAAAATTCCTGCTGCCCGACACTCGTAATTCGATAGCGCAGATAGCGCGCTGAACGTGGGTCGTCGCCCTTTTCAATCCATCCCAAATCGAGCAAAAACCCAAGCGCCCACGTCAGCGCCTTTGGGTGCAGAACGCTATCGGCAAGCTCCGCACGCGAAAACCAATGCCTTGGCTTGCCAGCCAGCAGTGCGATCACCTGCGCCGGGCACGAAGTCGCCGACATAGATCCGCGCGGCTTCGGATTCACGCGACCTCCGCTCATGCGTGCACCTCACACACCCGCAACAGCACGCCGCCCAGCACCATCCGGTCACCAGGACGCACCAACAGCGGCGTAACGTGCCGGCCCTCGATCACCATCCGCACCGGCGACCAGTTACCGCGACCCACTGGTTTGAGAACCACCATCAAGCCGCCTCCTCCAGCGCCATCTGCGGCTGCCCACAATCCACATCGGCCACCACGTCAATGCGCACATGCACACACGGCGTATGGCCGTAGCGCTTTGTCGCCAGCAACTCGATCACCTGCGCATCGTCGCGCCAGACCACGCCATTGCAGCCATCCTTGATCGCTTTCACAAGGTTGTCCAGATCGGGTCGCGAAGTCGGAACCACCGTGCCAAGTCCGGCGGCCTGCTGGCGCTTTCTGCTCCAACTTCCTGGAATGCGCATCGCCGCGCGCACCACAAGCGCCACCGGCCCGGCCAGCGGATCGCGCCCGGCCATCGCCTGCCGCGCCATCGTGCGCACCGTGTTTTCGTAAGCCACCGTATTGGATGGCGTGTAGTGCGCCACATGGCCGTTGCGTATAAACGCCCGCGCCCGGCCCTTGGCCACCGGATCGCCCGGAACGGTAAACACGATCTCGCTCACAGCAACCCCCGCTCATGCGCAAAGTGCACCTCACTCCAACTCAACGCCGTTTCTCCGGGATACGGCTCACGCACGCCAAAATCGCGTCCCGGCCATGGGCTCCCGGAAAGCGCGCTATCGCAGCAAGCATCGTTTCCTGCCTCGTCCTCGATGGCCGCGCCGACGCCACAAGCCTGGCGCAACACCCAACGCACGTCATACACACCGCACCGCTGGCCGGATTGCTGGTTGCCGCCTCGCACGCCTTGCATGTCACGCAGTCTCCATCAGTTCCGCGAACTCGTCCGCGCGCTCCGGCTCATGGTGGAGCTGCACGGCCTCGCGCACACGCTGCATCAAAAACCGCTCCAGCCGATTCCCCCATTGCGCGTAGGTCTCCATCCCCAAACCGCGATCCGTACCATCCGACCTGCGCAGCGGTCCCGGCTTGAGCTGCGCGGCCCACGTTCCAGCCAGCGGCTTGAGCCGGCCCCACGCGGCGCGGAACGCATCGTGCAGCGCATTGGGATCGGTCGCCATCGTCCCGTTCAGCGCGACGCGCGCTGCGTTGATCTCGCTGCTCACGCAATCCCAATCGCGCATCACGCAGGTGATCCGCGGAATCGCATGCGCCGGCGCGCCGTAATGCCATGCGCAACAGCCCGCCGCGTTCGTGTTGCCCGTGAAAAGCGTGCCAGGCATCGGGCATTGATCGGCAAAGCAGGAGTACGTCCGTCGCATCGGCGACGCGCCGGATGGAGCATCGCTGTAACCATCGAAAACAGGCCCGGATCGGCGCTTTGTGCTGGTGGTCATTGCGCGTACTTCCCTTCGATGACCTTGGCGAAGTTCTCGGCCTTGAGCAGCCACGGAAGGTCAGGCTCCCACGACGATCCGTTGCCGCGCGGTATCCCGTTGGCCAGCGCCGGGCACGTCGCCACGTAGCGGAAAAACCGCGTCCAAAACGCAATGCCATCCTCGACCGTTGCGTAGCCCTTGCCGAACGCGCTTGGCTTGGCGCATTGGCGCCATCGGGCGCGCATCGCATCGGCCCGTGCGCCATCCCAAACCCTAGGCTGCACAAGCTGCGGCAGGTGCTCCGCGTACAGCGCCAGCAGCCGGTCGTGCGGGCATTGCGGAATCGCATCGGGCTTGGACTGCGCCTCGTTCTCCAGGCAAAAATCGCCATCGGCTGGCGCTGTCGTGTCGCCCGGCGGCGAAGCCGCTGGCGACGAGCAATGCGAAGCATTGCTTGAATCCTGTATTTGGGTATGGTGTCTGGTGTCTGGTGTCTGGGGACGGGCGCGCGGTGCATTGCCTTCGCATCCGTGTTGCATTGCGTTTTCCATGCTTGGCGGATGCGTTCGCATGTCCGTAGCATCTGGTTTTTCAATGCTTGGATCATGCGTTCGCATATGCTTGGGCGATGCGTTCGCATTGCCTTCGCATCCAGTTTGCACCGCGTTCCAGCGCGCATCCGCACTGCGTTTTGCCTTGGCCTGCTTGTCCCTGAACCGTGCAATCTCGTCGTCGCAACGATGCTGGTGGTATCCGTCATCACGCAACTCGAAGAACTCGCCAAGCAGCGTTGCCACGGCGGCGCGCTCGTCCCTTGCACGCGCACGCACCCTGCGTTCGATGGCCTTCACGTCGGACGGCAAAGGCAACTCCGACGCCATGTACCAGCGGATCATCCGGCTGTAAATACCGTCCTCGCACGCCGTCAGGTGCGCCGTGGCCTGGTCATAGTCGCCAATGTGGTGCTCGTAGTAGTTCATGACACCGACCTTCCGCAGACCGTCCTGCCACTGTCCGACACGCGACACACCGAAGCGATGCGCCGTTCCATCACCATACGAACATGATCCAGCCCAAACACATCGCAACTGACCAGCGTCTCCAGATACTCGCTCTCGGAGTTGAAACCGGCGTCCATCCACTTTCGGCGCACCGCCTCCTTCATTTCGTCGGACACACGCATCTCCATCCTGGCTGTCTTCTTGCCGCCGACGATGGAGCGGCTGAACATGGCGGGTTGGTTCATGGTTCACCTGATCAAAAAAAACCCATCCACGCCGCCCGCGCCCAAGGTCTTGCCGAGGGAGCCATGTCGTGTGCGAGCGCGAGCGCGGCGAACAGTCGCTGCGGCTGGGCGCGGTGGGGAAAAGAAATGGGGCGCCCGACCTTGCCGGCATACGATGGAGACCGCGAAATAACCAACACCGGAAAGGACGGGCATGAACAACGGAATAGAAGTCGTCAAGGGACGACTTATGGCCATGCAGGCATTTGCGTGGGTCATCGCGGAGACCCTTCCGGCCACACAGGCCGAACGCGCCGCCAACCTTTTGAGTCTGGCGACCGAACAACTGAACGCACGAATGCTTGCCGAGCCGCTTTCAGACGAAGCAGCAGCCGCGTTCCAAAACGAGGCGTCCATGCTGGCTGCCGTTCTCCAGAAGCCGCGAGCCTGATCCCGCTTGCATCGACGATCCAGCGGTCGGTTCCGTCTTTGGGTGCATCACACGTCATGGTCGCGTCACTCCCAAATCGCCAGCAGCCATGCCGCAAACGCGGCGACCACGCCGGAAACCAGCGCCCAAGCAAAATCGTCGGCAGCCTCGCGCGCGCTCACCGCTGCGCGCGGCCACCTCAGGAACATGCCAAGGCGCATAAGCCGCAGCACCAGCGAGAGTGCGAACACGGCAAACGTGAGAACGGCGAGCGTGTGGATGGACATTTACGCGGCCTCACGAAATTTGGCGCCTGCCCGCATACGCAGCACAATGGAAGCTCCACCAACCGCGGCCACGAAAGGGGCAGGCATGAACAAACCAACCGAACTGGATCTGCTACAGCGCATCGCAGACAGCCTCGCGCGCAACAACCGCATGCTGTTCATACTTCTTTCTCCAGAGCAGAAGCAAGAATTTCAGCGCCAGGAGGCGCTGGAACTTGCAAGAAAGACAACACAAGCGCAGCATCAGCGATAAGCTCACGAGCGGTACCACCACCACTGATCTTTGCCAACTCCAGCGCCGTTTCCAGCGCCAGCGCGCGGCAGTTGCGCTCATCTGCATGGCGCTGCTCGATCAAGCGCGCGGCCTCGTATACGGGGGAATCAAACATTGGGCACCTCCTGCTGCGCCATCTCGTTCGCAGCTCCGTTGGCGGCGCGGGCCGCTTTCCTAGAATGCAAATTCCTCAACTCGCATCCTTTGGAAAGGGCCTTTGCCATGAAACCGCAAACCCATTTGCAATCACGCAAACTCACGCTGGAAGACGCGCAAGGCGACGCATGGAAAGCGTCGCTGGAATACACCATCAACGTGGACGAGCACATCACGATGCAACTCCTTCTTCCGAAGAAGGATCTTGTGGAACACGGAAGTCAGGCGACCATAAAACGCATCGAACTAGCGCTGCTTCAGCGGCTGAAAGAGGTTGTCGATGACATTGCGATCGTCCAATACGGCAAACCCGCCTGACGACAACTCCATCGTCATCGCGGAACTCTTTTTCTACCGATCCGCAGACCTTGCAAGCTCCGCTTGGTGCGGTGTCATCCGGTGGCACCGTGCTCGGCTGCTTCGCCTCTTGCTGCACCGCGTCCGCCGCCGCCAACAGATTGGCGACGTGGTGAAAGCGCTTGGATTCACGTTCGTAGCTCATCACACCACCCCACTTTCTGCAATCTCTGTTTCCGTGGCGAGCGATGCGGCGAGTTCAATCCATCTTTCACCCAACCCATGAGGTTCACCCATGAATGAAGAACTGATGAAAGACCTGCACACCATGTTGGGCAGGCTCAATGGCATCCATGCGGCGGTCGTACTCATTGCTCAACGCCTCCCGCCTGATTGCGCCCGCGCCGCCGCCAAAGACTTGAGAGCATCCGAAGACCCCATCGAAGCAGGCGCGCTGGCATCGCCAATACCAGATGTGCAACTAAACGAATTCCGGCGCGTTCGCAACGAGATTGCGCACCAGCTTGAATGGGCGGCAGCCCAAAGCCGGTAACGCCTCCACCGTTGGAGTCGATCAAAAGATGGCGATCCGCATACAGCCTGTTGCGCGTCATGCTGCAACTCCTTGTGCAATCTCTGTTTCCGTGGCGAGCGATGCGGCGAGTTCGGGCCAGATCAAGTGCCAATCGTCGGGGCGCAGGTCTTTGCGGCTGATGCGGCCCTCGTTCATCTGCTCCAAGGTTGGGCAATATTCGGCGGGAAGCCTCCGTTTGCCATCTCGATAGAAGCACACTGCCTGAACGGTGCACCCGAGACGCGCAGCAACCTTGGACGGCCCACCGGCACCTTGTATGGCTTCTTGTACTTTGCTCATACGCGAAATTCTACAGTTGTAGAAAAACAAAGTCAACAACTGTATTTGCGCATCGTTCTACATATGTTTAATCTTTGACCATGGCTCTAGGCGCACGCATCAGGCACTACAGGATCAAGGCGAAGCTCACCTTGGAACAACTATCCGACCTGTCAAAGGTTGAGGTTGGGACCATCAATGCCCTTGAGAACCGTGACAGCAAGAGGTCTCAGTACGCGAGCGCGATTGCTGCCGCGCTTGGGTTGACGGTTGAGATGATCGAGGACGGGACGAAGGACTACGATGTGCTGACCTTCAGCAGCGAAGAGTTGGCCGAGCGCGAATGGGCCAGAGTGGAAAAAAAAGGAAATCCGTCATCGCAAGCAAGCGAACCAGACGACGACGAAGTACGCATTCGACAGTACGACACAGGAGGCAAGATGGGGAGCAGCGGACTTGTGTTGCGCGATCAGCCAGGCGTCATCCGAGAGTGGTCGGTCAACTCCGAGTGGTTGCGCCACAATGTCCATCGGATCACCTCGGCGGCCAACCTTGCCATCGTCACCGGATTCGGCGACAGCATGAAACCCCTCTTCAACTCAGGCGACCCGCTGCTTGTGGACACAGGCCGGCGCCGCGCCGACGTGGACGGCATCTACTTCTTCCGCGTGGGCGACGAAGGCTTCATCAAGCGCCTGCAACGCATCCCAACGGCCAAAGGCGTGGTTCTGCGCGCCAAGTCAGAAAACACGCACTACGACCCCTTCGACATCACGCAAGACATGGACTTTGAAGTGCTTGGATGGGTAGTCAAGGTGTGGCGTGGTGAGGATTTTTGAAAAAAATCATGTGGTCATAACAATGGCATCAATAAAATTATTGTGCGAAGCTGGTGAATGGATTGACAAGCCAATTACATCAATACAAACAACAAGTCTTGGGTGGATAAGAAAAAAACTTTTGCTGCGCGGATCAATTATAAAAGGCGAAGACGCTCGTAAAGGTCCAGAAATATATTGGTTCGGAATTTACTGCCCAACAATAATAGGATACGTTCGCGGAATAATTTACAAGGTTGCAATTACAGTCACTGCGATCCGTGGAAGCCCATATGGTTTTTTTGAGTTTGTTTCAGACGAAATATCAGACACTCTAGACATAAAGCCTACTGATTCACAAAACGGAATCATGATTTGGGACGCAGAAGATGGAAATGTTGTATTGCAAGAGATTTTTAATGATTCATTACCAACTGTTATGATATTCATCACATCAAATACAATACCATGATATACCGTGCAGTATTGTGGATTGTTCTTGTGACATGGTTAATTGCACCAATGTTTGCTGGAACATTTGACGCAAAAAAAGCAATTGAAATAACAGGCGACATAAATTCGTATGCACGATATATTCTTGCAATGGTAGGGTGGTTTTATGTTGCGACCATGATTTATATTTATGGAATAGAAAAAAACAACACAGACAAGGAGCGTGTAGCGCAACATTTCGGAGCATTGATGTTATGTTGCATGTTTGCAATTATTGCAGCCATAATATGTTTTGAGAGATAGATATGCCTGTCAGCGCCCTGCATTTCATCTATCTTGACCGCCGCGTTCTTCATGATCCGCAGTGGAATCATCTTCATCGCTTTTTGCATCCTCGATCGCACGCTGAAGAAGGCGACGCTCTAATGGTGGGTGCAGGCCTGGATATAAGCCACCCGCAGCTTCTGTCAATTCGTGCAATCGAGTGGGAGCATCACACGGGTAGCCGAGTTGTCCTTTTGCATCACGCCCTTGTTGCCTCAATACTTGAGGTGGCGTCCCGTAAATCCCAGTTTGGATTCGTGGATCTAAATGACGCCCGTGCAATATTAAAGGATCAGTCATAGTCATTCACCCAGTATAAACAAGAGAAAGCACCACCATGAAAACAGCCGCAATTGTCGCAGCAACCGTATCCGCCATCCTGCTCATCACCCCGCTTGCCAACGCTCGCGGCAAAGGATCCGGCACGGCCACAAGCACCTACAAAGCCAGCGGCGGCAACCATACCGTGCGCGGCCACGTGCGCAAAGACGGTGCCTACGTACCGCCCCACCACACCACCAATCCCAACGACACCAAGAGCGATAACTGGTCAAGCAAAGGCAACGTCAACCCCTACACCGGAAAGCAAGGCACGGTTGATCCGTATAGGCCGAACAGCAATTTGAAGTAAAGCCATGAAGCCAGAAACCGATGAAGGATGGAAACTGCTGGCGACAGAGTACGCGTTTCAAACAGCCATCAGCATCATCATTCAGCTATTCGGGCATCGTGCCGAAGGGCTTCAAATAAATGCTGCAAGGGTTGAATCGAGTATAGAAACGCTTCGCACTCAGGTGAAAGCAGCGAAGCAGATTTTTTTCCATGATGTGCCTGAGCGCATGCAATGGAAATGCTCCGTACCGTTTCAGATTCTTGAGAACGTGCTTGGCGTGCTTGAGACAGCGCACCCAGAAGCAACCTTGCGCGATCTGACGCATGAGTTGCTGACGTTGGGTTTGCTGATGCAGCCCAAGCCGCCGCCACCAAGCGAGCGAACAGCCTAAGCCTGCACGCAATCTTCATACGCCACCAGCTCTCCGAGCGAGGGCTTTTTTGCGTTGGTGTATCCACAGTCACATCCGTCTCCAACCCGCAATCTCATCGCGCACGACCCTATGCCCTGCGCAAACGCCGCATACTCCTCGCCGCCCATCAGCAAGCGCAACTGATCGCGCCCCTTCTCAAGCAGCCGCGCGTCTTCCACATCAAAACCGGCCTCGCGCGCCAGCCGCACCATCTCATCCACGCTGCGCACCACGGCGCCAGCCGCATTCCATGCTGCATGATTCGCGCCGCCGACATCGGCCAGGTCGTGAATGAAAACCAGCCCGCCCGGTCGCAACACGCGCCGCGCCTCGCCCAACATGGCGCGCCAGTCATCGCACTGCGAGGCCGAGTAGCTGTACAACACCACGTCCGCGCAGGCATCCGGCAGCGGCATGGCGCAAAAATCGGCCTGCACGCGCTCCATGTCGGTGGGGCACAAATCAAGCTGGGCGGCTGATAGATTCACCAGCACAAAGCGCAGGTCAGGCCGCCGCTGGTGCATCAGCCGCGCCGTCTCTCCAATGCCGCAACCTGCATCAACCACCACCGCGCCCACGGGCGGCGCCATCAACTCCAGCAGTCTGGCAGCGTGCGCGGCATCGTCGGCGCCCGTCAAAAACGCCTGAAACTGCCGCACCCCGGCGGCCATCACCACGGGCGTCGCGGCTTCGATGGCGGCGATGTTGATCACCTGAAAGCCTCGACCAACGCATGGATGAGATTGGGGGCGCCATATGAACATCACTTGAACGCCTTCACAAGCGCGGCTACGCCGTACATGGCAAACACGAACACCGCAGCGTAGTACATCCTGCGCAATGTGACGCTTTCCTTGAACAGTTCGAGGGCTTTCACAAACCATTCTCCAAGGTTAAAATTCATTGGTGTTCTTCCTCAATGC